>JGI24023J19991_10001049_pt1 | contig 21635 bp, 26 predicted proteins | sample Cruoilmetagenom1_FD_19991 | JGI IMG/M metagenome (IMG submission 19991) | reverse complement strand
ACAGTACTTGATGGAATATGGAGAGATCATCCTATCTCCTCTATGGTACTTGGTATCTGCTCGGCTTTGGCAGTTTCAAATACAGTTGCAAATGCAATAGCTATGGGTGCAGGAGTTACATTTGTTCTGTTTGCTACTGCTATTCTTATTTCAGGCTTAAGAAATATAATTCCACGGAGAGTAAGAATGATTACATATATGATTGTAATTGCCTCCTTTGTAATAGTAGTGGATAGAGTTCTAAAGGCTTACTTCCCCGAAATAAGTGAATCCATTGGCCCCTATGTCGGGTTAATTATTACAAATTGTATAATTATGGGAAGGGCAGAAGCTTTTTATAGCCAAAACAACGTTTTCCACTCAGTTTTGGATGCTGTATCAAATGGTTTTTCCTATACATATACCCTTGTAGCTATTGCAATTGTAAGAGAAATACTTGGGTTTGGTACTCTTTTGGGTTTTCAGGTTATGCCGGATTTTTTCCCAAAGTGGGTAGTGATATCAATGGCACCTGGAGCCTTTTTTGTAGTTAGTCTGTTTATCTGGATAACAAGAACACTTGCTAAAGTTGAAGCGGATTAAGGGGGATTTTTATGGCTATTAATTTATTGATGATATTTATTGCTGCTGTACTGACACAGAACATTGCTTTTACCTACCTCCTGGGAATGTGTCCTTTTATTTCTCTTTCAAAGAGTCTTCGAACAGCAAGTGGTATGGGTTTTGCAGTTATTTTTGTAGTAACTCTTACAGCAATTATAAACTGGCCCATCTACAATTATATTTTAGTACCTCTCCACAGTGAACTTATTTACTATATAGTATTTATTATTGTAATTGCCGGAACTGTACAGCTGGTCGAGATGATAATGGAAAAGTTCTTTCCTGTACTCCAGGCTGCATTCGGAATATTTCTTCCATTAATTACTGTAAATTGTACAGTTCTTGCTGTTTCTCTGTTTATGGTTATTAGAACTTATAATTATCTGCAGTCAGTTACTTTTGCATTTGGAGCCTCAGTAGGCTGGATAATTGCAATTGTAATAGTTGCAGCAATAAATGAAAAACTAGCCCTTGTTGGAGATATTCCAAAGGGAATGAAAGGACCGGGAATAATCATGACAATTGCAGGGATCCTTTCCCTTGCATTTCTTGGATTTGCCGGAATGGTGAATATCTAATGAATTTTATACCAGTATTAGTAATGAATGGACTGCTTCTTGTAATTACAATTGTGCTCTTAATAGCAGATAAACTCCTAGTCAGTTATGGAGAATGTAAAATAAGTGTTCTTGAGGGAGATGAAGTAAAAGAGATATCCGTTGACGGCGGTATTAATCTTTTAACGGCCCTTAATGATAATGGATTTGATGTTTCCAATTCCTGTGGAGGAAAGGGAAGCTGTGGATACTGTAAGGTACAGGTCCCTGAGGGTGGTGGGCAGATTCTGCCTACAGAAGAAATTTGGATGAGTCGTCAGGAAAAACTGAATAACATGAGACTGGCATGTCAGGTAAAAATTAAAAATGATATTACCATCGAAATACCCGATTTTCTAACAGTGGTACACCAGATGGTATTAAGTAAAAACTTTGATGCAAATAAAAAATGGCTTGTAAAAATTAATTAGAGCCGGGAGTCAGGAAGCAGCATGGAAAAACTTAATAAATTACTTGAGGAATACGAAAAGGAAAGAGGTTCACTTATTGGCCTCCTGCAGGATATGCATGAAGAGTTTGGATATCTGCCTGAAGAATATCTAAGAGAAGCTTCAAGACGTTTAAATATTCCCTTAAGCAGATTTTACAGCCTGGTAACATTTTATTCAACTTTCAGACTTGAACCCATTGGAAAACATCATGTATGTGCATGTGTTGGAACAGCATGTCATGTACGGGGAGCTCCACTAATTGTTGATACAATAGAAAGAGAGTTAAATATAAAAGCAGGAGAAACTTCAGCTGATGGAGAATACACCCTGGATGTTGTTAACTGTGTTGGTGCATGTGCTCTTGGACCTCTTGTAACAGTGGATGGAGAGTTTCATGGGAAAATGACTCAAAAATCTGTTAAGAAACTGATGAAGAAAAATTAGATATGAATATAAAAGAACTGAGTCAGGTATTAAATGCAAAGATTCTCTCAACAGGCCATCTGTCAAGCGAAATAAAAAGTATCTACGTTTCGGATCTTATGAGTGATGTTCTTACTTTTGGGAGGGACGCTCAACTTCTGGTTACCAGTTTAACAAATCAGCAGACAATTAGAACTGTTGAAATGGTTGAGATCCCTGCAATATGCTACACAAACGGGAAGCAGCCTGAAGAGAAAACTATAGAACTTGCAATAATTAAAAATATTACAGTACTGGCAACAAAATTTTCTACCTTCCAGGTAACTGGAAAACTTTTTGCTGCGGGATTACAGGGTTAACTGATGAACCAGATACGGATTTCGCAAAGTGTTATAGAAAGAATATATGAGATTCGTGTAGAAAAAATTATGAGAACCGATGTAATCAGAGTTACTCCGGACACAATGATGAGTAAACTTAAATATGCAGTTAAGGAAAATAATTATGCCTGTATACCTGTCCTTGAAGGAGAAAAGCTAATAGGGCAGATTTCTATCGAGGGGTATGTAGACTGGTTAACTTCTGACACAGGTGATGTTCCAGTGTCAGAAATTATGGATGTTAAATTTAAAACTCTGCATCCTGACGAACCTGTAATAACTGCCGTTAAAGAATTGGAACTTATTGGACTTAGAGGTCTTCCTGTTGTAGAAAATGAAAGTGAAAAGTTTCTTGGAGTTATCTGCAGATGTACAATGATGGAAGGAGTTCTTGCTGAGCTTGATATAGATGACAAAATAGAGGAACAAAAAGATGATTGCTTATTAAAAAATATTCAATCTTCATCGGCTCTTATAACATTGAGCTACATTGTAGATCAAAAACCCCTGGAATACGGAGGAGAAATTTCTAGCTCTATCCGATCAGATTTATACAAGCTGGGACTACCGGGAAGTATAGTAAGAAGGACTGCTATTGCAGCCTACGAAGCTGAAATAAATTTACTTGCTTATGCTGGTGGAGGACTTTTTACAATAAATTTAAATACAAACTTATTAAATATGAAAATTGAAGACACGGGTCCCGGCATTCCGGATGTTGATAAAGCCATGGAGCCAGGTTATTCAACAGCTCCGGACTGGGTTCGTGAACTTGGGTTTGGAGCAGGAATGGGACTTCTGAATATAAAAAACTGTTCTGATAATTTTAAAATTGAATCTACAATTGGAAAAGGAACAGTACTGCTTGTACATATTAATATGGAGGGAAAATGCGCTTAGATGAAATTAAAAACAGGCTTAATCTTACACTTCTATCAGGCAATAATCCTCTTAATTCAAATGTTAGCAGAGGATATGTAAGTGATTTGATGAGCGATGTAATTGCTCATGGTAAAGAGGGAGATATCTGGATTACATACCAGACCCATCTAAATGTGATAGCCATTGCACTAATGAAAAACATGGCTGCAGTAATCTTAATTCAAGATAGGGTACTTATACCCGCAGCTGCAGAAAAAGCTGAGCAGGAAGGATTACCAGTACTAAGCAGCAGTAAAAGTGCTTTTGAAATAGCAGGAGAATTGTATCAGCTGGGAATACCTGGTTGAGAAATATTTGTTGTGAAGATTTATAAAGCAGACCTTCACATTCATACTATTTTATCTCCTTGCGGGGATTACGGGATGATGCCTGGGACAATTGTGTCAAAGGCAAAATCTATGGGGTTGGATATTATTGCTGTTACTGATCATAACAGTGCCGGCAATGTGGAAGCTGTTAGAAAAGCAGGGGAAGAGATTGGCCTTACTGTAATTGGAGGAATGGAAATTTGTTCCGAAGAGGAAGTTCATCTTCTTAGCTATTTTGACAGGAATGAAGATCTTTTTAATATGGAGAATATTGTTCAGGAAAATCTTCCCGGAGTGAATGATCCTGAAGCTTTTGGTGATCAGGTTTTTCTTGATTCTAAAAACAATATTTTGGGGATAAGTGAAGCTCTGCTGTTTGGAGCTACAACCCTGAGCATTGACCATATTATTGAACTTGTTCATCAGAATAGAGGAATGGTTCTGGCCTCACACGTTGAAAGGGAAGCTTTCAGTATTGTTAGTCAGTTAGGATATATTCCAAAGGGGATTCCTCTGGATGGTATTGAAATTGTTAACCCAAAAAATGGATATCAATACAGATACCCATTTATTACATGTTCCGATGCACACTATTTAGGTGATATAGGAAAGAGAGTAACAGAGTTCAGATTATTAGAGCCAAACATCAAAGAGCTGATAATGGCTCTGAAGGAAGAAAATGGAAGATCTGTCATTGCATATTCTTGATATAGTTGAAAATTCAATCCGTGCCGGCTCCAGCACGGTTGAAGTTAATTTGGAAGAAAAAAAGGAAGAAGGAACTCTGCTTCTTAATATTAAAGATAATGGATCCGGAATGGATGAAGAAACTTTAAATATTGTTTCAAGTCCTTTTTATTCATCAAAACAGAGTAAGAATTTTGGACTGGGAATATCTCTGCTAAAACAGGCAGCCCTGGAAACAGAAGGAAGTTTTGAAATCAATTCCAAAGAAGGAATTGGAACTGAACTAAAAGCTGAATTTAAAAAGGAGCATCCGGACATGAAACCCATAGGGGACATAATGCTTACAATTAAGATGTTAAGATTATCGCATCCGGAAATTGAGTTTTTATATGACAATGGAAGTAATTCTGAGTAGCAGTATTATTGGAGGTAGATATGAAATTAAAACCTGAAGACTTAAAAAAAATCAGCGAAAAAATGGAGGCATCTACAAACCTGCGAAGTGGAGCCGGCAGAGCTAAGATAACTGTACATATGGGTACATGCGGTATTGCAACTGGTGCCAGGGATATTATGAAGGCTTTTATAGATGAACTTGAAGCCTCGGGAAAAAAAGATATTCTTTTTACAACAACTGGTTGTGCAGGACTGTGCAGTCATGAACCTATGGCTACAATTGAAATTAAGGGAGAATCCCCTGTTAAGTATGTTCATCTAACAAAGGAAAAGGTTAAAACAATTTTTAAAGAGCATGTTTTAAATGGAAATATTGTCGAAGAATCTGCCCTGGGCAGAGGAAGTGAGAGGGTAGGATAATGCAGGAATATCGAATGCACCTAATGCTCTGCGCGGGTACCGGTTGTGTATCAAACAGAGCATTTGATATCGAAAAAGCATTTAACAGAGAGCTGGAAAAGCACAATCTCCAAAATGAAATTCAAGTGGTGGATACCGGTTGTCAGGGTTTCTGTGAAAGAGGCCCCATAATGATTGTTCAGCCTGGAGATATATTCTATGAAATGCTGGAGGAGAAAGATATTCCTTATCTTGTAGAGGAACATTTTCTAAAAGGTCGACCTGTAGAAAAACATATGTATATTCCGAAAGACGGGGAAACTCCTATTCCAAAACTTTCTGATATTGGATTTTTTAAAAAACAAAAACTTATTGCCCTTGCAAACAGAGGACTTATAAATCCCGAAAATATAGATGAATATATTGGTCGGGAGGGTTACACCGCTCTTGCAAAGGTCCTGACAAAAATGACTCCTGATGAAGTCATAAAAGAGGTAAAGGGTTCCGGTTTAAGAGGCCGTGGCGGCGGGGGTTTCTCAACAGGTATGAAATGGGAATTTGCAAAGAACTCACCTGGGGATGAAAAGTATATTATTTGTAATGCAGATGAGGGAGATCCTGGTGCATTCATGGACAGATCCATTGTAGAATCGGATCCACACGTAATTCTTGAAGGAATGACGATAGGTGCATATGCTATTGGTGCTTCTCATGGGTTTATATATGTACGAGATGAATATCCCCTGGCAGTGGAAAGAATAAATAAAGCAATAGTAGATGCCAGAGAATATGGTCTGCTTGGTGACGATATTTTTGGAACAGGATTTGAATTTGATGTTTCAGTAAACAGAGGTGCAGGTGCATTTGTCTGTGGTGAAGAAACTTCCCTAATAGCATCTTTGGAAGGGAATATGCCGGAACCAAGAGTGCGTCCTCCCTACCCTGCAGTAGCTGGATATAAAGGGAAACCAACGAATATAAACAATGTTGAAACATGGGCAAATATCCGGCATATTATTAATAGAGGTGCTGACTGGTACTCTTCCATAGGAACCGAGACCAGTAAGGGAACTAAAGTTTTTTCCCTTGTTGGAAAGGTTAATAATACAGGGCTGGTAGAAGTACCAATGGGTATTTCTGTCCGGGATATTATTTTTGATATTGGCGGTGGAGTAATGAATGGCAAAAAATTTAAAGCTGTTCAGACTGGAGGACCTTCAGGTGGGTGTATCCCTGAGTCTCTTCTTGATACCCCTGTGGGATATGATACTTTTGCTGCAATTGGATCTATAGTAGGTTCCGGCGGAATGATTGTCATGGATGAAGATAACTGTATGGTTGAAGTTGCAAGATATTTCCTGGCTTTTACTCAAGCGGAATCCTGTGGAAAATGCACACCATGCAGAGAGGGTACAAGGCATATGCTGGATATTCTGACAAGAATAACTGAAGGGAAGGGAAAAGAGGAGGATATTGATATCCTGCTGGAAATGTCTGAACTCATTGGTTCAACATCCTTATGTGCTCTGGGTGCTACTGCTCCTAATCCTGTCCTTACTACTATAAAATATTTTAGAGATGAGTATGAAGCTCATATTAAAGAGGGAAGATGCCCGGCAAAAGAATGTAAGNCATTAATTCAATATACTATTTTNGCAGACAAATGTACCGGNTGTACACTCTGTGCAAGAGACTGTCCTGTAAACGCTATTNCAGGAGAAAAAAAAGGTATCCATATTATNGACCCGGAAGTTTGTGTTAAATGTGGAATTTGTAAAGCTGTATGTAACTTTGNTGCTGTAAGGATTGAATCATGATTAAATATACACTCAATGGCAAAAAAATAGAACAGAAAAATGAAACTACAATATTGGAATCGGCTTCAAAGCAGGGAATTAAAATTCCAACTCTATGTAATAATGAACACTTGACTCCTTTCGGAGGATGCAGGATTTGCCTTGTTAATGTATCTACAGAACGAAACCCGGATATGAAAAAGCTGGTACCTTCCTGTACAGCTAAAATTGGAGAAGGTTTAATTGTTGACACCCATAGTCCAAAGGTAATTCAAGCCAGAAGATTTATTTTGGCTATGCTTATTTCGCGAAGTCCNAAGGTNAAAGAATTGAGNGTATTAGCTGAAGAAATAGGACTACCCGAAGACAGCTCNAAACAAACAGCTGCAGAAAAATANCTNTTTAANGATGCCCCCTCAATTGTCGATACTAACTGTATTCTATGCGGACTATGTGTAAGAGCATGTGCCGAAATACCAATGAGAGATGCTATTAGTTTTTCTGCAAGGGGTATGGAAAGAAGGGTAAAAACACCTTTTGAGAAATATGCGGAATCCTGTATAGGCTGCGGCTCATGTGCTTATGTTTGTCCCACAAATACAATAACTATAGAAGAAGTGGTATAAAGTGAAATTAAAAACTATCCTGGAACCAATTGCTAAAGAACACAAACTTGTAGAAAAGGAGCTTGGTCAGCAGATTGCTGGAATTTTATCAAAACATACAGGAGAATCCTGGAGCGAGGGATATGTAACAAAAGTATTACAGCATGTTTTTAATATTCCAGGGAAAATGCTGAGACCGGCCCTTTTTTTATTAAGTGCTAAATCTGTAGCATCTTCAGACACTATATTCCAGGAAAGAAAAGAAGCCCTTGTTCAATTGGCTGCCGGGATTGAACTTCTTCACACAGCATCCCTTATTCATGATGATATTATTGATGAAGCAGATACCCGACGAACCCAGCATTCTCTTAATGCTGAGTACGGATCAAAGATTGCAGTCCTTGTGGGAGATATTCTATTTGCACAGTTTTTCTCCATTGTTTTAAATCTTCCTCTCAAAGACTGGGATTTGAAAACCCAGTTACTTACATTATTCAGCGATCTTACCCAGGCAATGTGTTTTGGAGAAGTTTTTCAACAGAAACTTCTCTCTTTGAGAAAGGATGCTGATTTTAGTGAATACCTTATAATTCTTGAAAAGAAAACAGCTCTTCTTATGGAAGCAAGTTGCAGAGGTGGTGCTATAATTGCAGGAGGATCAGAAGATAATATTAATGCATTTGCAGAATTTGGACTTAGCTTTGGTTATGCCTTCCAACTTGCAGACGACATTGCAGATGAAGATGCTGTTTATTCAAAAATGTCCGACATAGAAGTTGAAGGTCGATCCAGAATAAATTCTGCCAAAGCAATATTAAAAGGTTTTACAGAAAATGATTCAATAAAAAGTTTAAAAAATCTTTGTGATTATTTGAAGATGGAATAGAATTTTATCTCGATACAATCGCTTCGCGATCACTCGATAAACGGGTCTCCTCGGTTGTCGAGTGCGACGAAGTCGTGTATCGAGACAACTGTATTCAAATTTTATGTAAATATAATCTCTGCACCTGCAGAAAGTTCATAAAACTCACCCACAGTCAGAACCTTTTCAACCTGAGGGCAAAAATCATCTATAGATAAACCAAACATATCTACAGTTGCCTTACATGCATATAGTTTTCCACCAGCATCATGAATCATTTCAATAAATTCAGAAATTGGAGGTATATCAAGCTTGTCCATAGTCTTCATCATCATCGATGTTGCCATAGCAGACATGCCTGGAATTGATCCAAGCCATGTAGGCATTCCCATTCCAGGGTTACCAACAGTAGCAATTTTAATTTTATTCATTTTTTTCTTTGTAATTGCATCCATCCCAAAGAATGTGAAGAAAATTGAAACTTCAATACCTTCCATTCTTGCTCCATTTGCCATTATCAATGAAGGATAAATTCCATCCAAAGATCCTTTCGAACAAACAAGTGATATTTTTTTGATTGGTCCATCTGACATCTATAACTCCTTTTATACACAACTTGCAGGTTTTTTTAGTCCTGCAATTTTTGATGATTTTTTTAGTGGTCCACCAGGGAAAAGAGCATACAGCTCCTTTGTTGGTACACCTCCAGCTTTTGTCATACGCCTGAGAGAAGGCATAGTTCCCTTGTCAGCAAAATCTTTTTGTAAAAATTCAATAACCTTCCAGTGTCCTTCTGCCAATTCACCAATCCCTTCTTCCACAGCAATAACAGCTGCAATCTCTTTGTTCCATTCTGAAGAATCAGTCATATACCCTTCATCATTAACCTGCACAATTTTTCCTGCAATCTCTTTTTCAGCCATAAAATAATCTCCCTTTTATCTAAAGTTTTTTTCCTCTTAAAGTCATTTTCGCATCCATTAACGGAATTTTAATTCCTTTAATAATAATATTCCAGTAGAGCCATTGGAATACAAGTTTTCCCAGATGATTTAACCTAGTCTCCTTAAGAAGTGAAAAAGGTCCTATTACCGGCAGTGGGAAAGTCCCCTGAACAGGTTCAACATCATAATTAAAATCTATGAGAAACCCCTTGCCATAACCTGATTCTATAAAACAAAGAGCATGGCCGTCAAAATCAGGAAGAAGTTCTTTACCAGCTATATGTCTTAATATGTTTTCTGTTAAAACTTCAGCCTGGGCATGAGCTACAGAACCAGCTTTTGATGCCGGCAAATCAGAGGCATCACCTATAACAAAAATATTGTCATAATCCTTTGCTTTCAAGGTGTGCTTTTCTGTTGGGATAAAATTAAGCTCATCACCCATACCGGACTTTTCATACAACTCATCACCAACATTAGTCGGAACAGTTACAAGCAAATCGTATGGAACTTTTTTATCATCGTAGGAATATAATACCTTTTCAGCAGGATCAATTTTTTCAATTGCAAAATCGGGAACAATTTCAATATTTTTATCAACCAGTAAATGTCCTAGAATTTCCGAAGTTCTCTGCTTTGTAAAAGCTCCGGAAAGAGGAGTAACATAACTGATTTTTGTAGTCTTTCTTTTTCCCCTTTTTGAAAGATACCAGTCTACAAGAAAAACAAACTCCAAAGGAGCAACAGGACATTTTATAGGCATTTCTGAAATGTGAACAACAAGATTTCCTCCTTCCCAGGAATCAAGTTTTTTTGCAAGGGCTGTTGATCCTTCAACTGTATAAAAGTCAAAGATATCTTTCATCCAGCCTTCACCGTCCATTCCTTCAACTTCAGATGGGGCTATTCTGCATCCAGTAGCAGCTATAAGAATATCATAGTTCAGTTCTTTTCCATCAGAAAGAATAAGTTTGTTTTCTTCCGGTTTGATAAGGTCCACCCGGATATTCATCAGCTCAATATTCCCGGGAAGATAATCAGCAATTTTCTTTGTCACATTTTTTGCAGTATATATTCCAAATGGAATAAATAAAAAGCCTGCCTGATAATAATGCTTTTTTTCCTGGTCTATTACTGTAATTGTCCAGTCTTTTATATTCAGTTTTTTGACAAGATGATTTGCCATCATGGTCCCGCCGGTACCGGCTCCTAGAATTACAATTCTTTTCATTTGGCCTTCCTTAAATCATTGGTTTACATAAATTGCTGATGTAAAAAATCAACAATAGTTTTTATCCGTTCATCTTCAAGTTTATAAAAAACCCTTTTTTCAACTCTGTACCTTGATATTATATTAGCCAAAGTAAGAATTTTAAGTTGTTGAGAAATATTAGAAATTTTCCCATCTTCCACTATTTCTGCAATATCACTCACACAAAAATCCTGATCCCGAAGAATACACAAAATTCTAAACCGGGTTTTACTGGAAAAAAGTTCCAGTACATTTATTAATTCGTTACAGGCCTTATCATTTATCGAAAACCTGGTCTTTAAAATTTCTTTAGTTAACATTTTATTAAATATTAAATCATTACAACAAATAAATCAAGTAAAAAACATTAAATTAAGTAATTTTTGTTTAAAGTTATTTTTTATACAATAATTTCTACTTTATTTAAATAATCTCTTTGTCTACAAGTAAAAAAAGGCTATTATTGATAAATTGATTGTTTATAGAAGACAAAAATGCTAAGGTTAATATATAAAAAGGATGATATAAATGAAAAATACGTCTCTAATTCTACTACTACTTTTTCTATCTGTACAAATTTTCGCTGCCGGTAATTCAGAGTCCAAATCTAAAACAACCCAGCTATCAGTGGCATTTCTTCCTATTATCGATGCCCTACCTTTTTATATTGCTGAATCACAGGGATATTTTCTAAAAGAAAATCTTGACGTAAAAGCTCTTTCAGTATCAAATCCAATTGAAAGAGACAGATTAATGCAGTCCGGTGAAATAGACGGAATGCTCAACGAACTCTCAACTCTTGCACTTTTTAACAGAGATTCAATTAATTTGAAAGCAGTTATTACTGTTAGAAAACCCATGTCCGGAAGTCCATATTTTAGAATTTTAGCATCTCCACAAAGTGGAATATCTTCTCCTAAAGATTTGGAAGATATCCCGATAGCTGTTTCTAAGAATACTGTTATTGAATATTTAACAGAGCGGATTCTTCAACAAGAAGGCATCCCTTTAGATTCTATAAAAACAAAAAATGTTCCTGTTATCCCTGAAAGATTTCAACTACTTATAAGCGGAGCTCTTTCTGCTGCAACACTCCCCGATCCTCTCGCAGAAGCGGCAATAAAAGCAGGAGCTGTTCTTATAACAGATGATCTTACCTATCCGGAATATTCATTAAGTGTACTAAGTTTTACTGCAGATCTAACTAATAATAATCCACAGGCAGTAGAAGGATTCGTCAGGGCCTGGAACAGAGCTGTTAAAGATCTTAATTCGGATCCAAAAGCATTTAGGGAACTATTCCTTGAAAAAGTTAGGGTTCCTGAAAATATTGAGAAAACATTTCGAATCCCTGAATTCCCATATATGGAGATCCCAAAACATAATCAGTGGAATGATGTAATAAACTGGCTTCAGGAAAAGAAACTTATTGAAACATCACCATTGTATGAGTCTAGTATTACTGATACCTTTATCAGCATAAATGATTAAAATATGCAGCAGAATATGATAAGTATTCAGAATCTTAATTTCTCATATCCCGATAATACACCTGTTTTTAAAAATTTTGCATGGAATATAAAAGAAAGAGAAACATGGTCTGTTCTGGGATTATCGGGATCAGGAAAAACCACTCTTCTTTATCTCCTTTCAGGTTTAATAAAAGAAGATCAAGGGAAACTCCAGGTTGCCGGCAGCAAAATTACAAGACCAAGACCAAAAACAGGTTTTATAATGCAGGACCATGGACTCCTTCCCTGGTCAACAGTAGAAAAGAATATCAAACTGGGTTTTAAAATTCGAAAGTTCTATGGACCAGATGGGAAACACTCTCCAGCAGACAGCAAATTCAACAAAAAGCTTGAAACTAAAACTGTAGAATACTGGCTTGAACGCCTTTCTATAAGCAATCTAAGAAATAAATTCCCGACACAAATTTCCGGAGGTCAGAAACAAAGAACCGCCATTGCAAGAACAATGGTGCTGCAGCCAGACCTGCTTCTTATGGATGAACCTTTCGGTTCTCTGGATATAAAAACAAGAGATTCTCTGCAGAATCTAATTCTGGATCTGGATAGGGAAAGTATGGTTACAAGAATAACAGTAACACATAACCTGGAAGAAGCAGTGTATCTTGGAAAGAAGATTATAGTTCTTCAGGGAACCGGACAGGAAGGTCTTATATTTGAAAATACGGGAGCCGGATCCACTAACTATAAAAGCAGTGATGATTATACAAAAATGTGTATGAGACTTCAAAAAGTAATGGAGTCACTTAAATGAAACGTTACACTATAAAAGAAATCTCCATGGGATTTGTAATGTTTCTTATCCTTTGGGAAGCTCTTGCACTTGTTGTCAACAAACCAATACTCTCCTCTCCTCTGTCTGTCCTTCCAATGTTTATAAAATTAATGGCAGGAGAACTTGGTATTCATTTCCTTGTAAGTACTTTAAGAGTCATTACCGCTATTCTTGCTGCCACAATTACAGCTGTTCCTGCAGGACTGGTACTTGGACAGATGACAAAACTAAACCAATTTTTTTCACCATTAATATCAATACTATACGCCATACCCAAAATAGTACTTCTTCCTGTTGTTTATGTACTTTTTGGCATAAGTGACTTTTCTAAAATATTTCTTATCAGCCTTATTCTATTTTTTCAAATACTGGTAGTAGTCCGGGATGAATCTGCCGGTCTGCCGAAAACTCTTATAAACTCAGTAAGAACCCTTGGTGCAGGCAGACTTGCCCTATTACGTTTTGTCTACTTTCCTGCATCTATCCCCGCTATTCTTACAGCGGTTCGAGTCTCAATTGGAACATCCCTGGCAGTCTTGTTTATTGCAGAGCAATCTCTTACAGAATATGGACTCGGTTATTTTATCATTGTCCGTGCCTACCAATCCCTAAGATATAAAGAGATGTATGCAGGTATTCTTGCAATCAGTTTTCTTGGGTTTTTATTATACTATCTAATAGATATTCTTGAATGGAAGATATCCAGACACAAGGCAGATCAATGACAAAAGAGAATAGTAACCATATTAAAGAAATGTTTAATAAAATCTCACCCAGATATGTATTGATGAACAAATTAATGACCTTTGGTCAGGATCGTTATTGGAGGAAAGAACTTATCAGGTTATCAGGGTTGAAGGATGGTAACAGCCTGCTGGATGTTGCTACAGGAACAGGAGATGTTATAATTGAAGCAGTAAATGAAGGAATAAAATTGGGTAAAAGTGCCGGACTGGATTTTTCAATACCAGGAATGCTGAAAGTTGCCCGTTCCAAATTAAAAACAGTTGAATGGATTGAGGGGGATGCCCTTAAACTCCCCTTTAAGAATAACAATTTTGATATTGTAACATCAGCTTACCTTATGAGGAATGTGGGGGATGTAAATGAAGCGTTCACAGAACAATACCGGGTACTAAAACCAGGCGGTAGAACAGCCTGTCTTGATACAACACCACCAGTTAAAACAATTATGTTACCCTTTATTAATTTTTACCTGACAAAAATAATCCCTCTGCTGGGGGCAGTAATATCCGGTAATAAATCAGCCTACACCTACCTGCCGGAATCTACAAAAACCTTTAAAACTGCAGAGGAACTAAAAGAAATAATGATTAGTATGGGCTTTACAAAAGTTTCATTTAAAAAATATATGTTTGGAACAATAGCTGTTCACTGGGGTAACAAACCATTGGAATATTCTTTGAAGACAACTGCGGATCCAACAGATGAGTAGTTTTCAAATAAAAGGATGGATCACAGCGGCAAGACCAAAAACTCTTCCTGCAGCTATTGGGCCAATACTTCCAGGGGCAGCCCTTGCATGGTCAAAGGATAGCTTTAAAATGCTTCCTGTAATTGCCGCCCTGTCTGCTGCATTGCTTCTGCAAATTGCAGTAAATATTGCCAACGACTATTTTGATTATATTCATGGGATTGATACTCCTGACAGAGTTGGCCCGACAAGGGCAGCAGCCAGCGGCCTCTTAAGTTTAAAAGACATGCGTATAGGAATGGTAATAATTACTTCACTTATTATATCTATCGGTGTATATCTAATTTACGTTGCAGGCCTTCCAATTCTACTTATTGGGCTTACCTCTGTAATTTCAGTTTATCTCTACAGTGCCGGCCCTTTTCCATTATCTACAAATGCTCTGGGAGACCTTTTTGTTTTTATATTTTTTGGACCTGCTGCAGTTTGTGGGACTTACTATGTTCAGACCCTTAATCTGAATATTGAGATTATACTTTTTTCAGTTTCTATAGGTTTGCTCGTAACTGCTATTATTGTAGTAAATAATTACAGAGACATTGAAACCGATACAGCTGGTGGTAAAAAAACTCTTGCAGTAGTTCTTGGAAAAAAATTAACAAAATTTGAATATTATCTCCTTATTATCATAGCCTATCTTATTCCTCCAAATTTAGTTTTTTTTACAGATACATCTTCCTGGGTTCTTCTTTCTCTTATCTCGGTACCACTGTGGATCCCTCTTTTTAGGGATATAAACGGCCGGGTCAGTGGTCAGGCTCTTAACAAAACATTAGCAGGAACTGCAAAAGCAGGTCTTTTATTTTCTGTTCTTCTTAGTTTGGGAATATTTATTTCAGTTTAGATTAATAAATCTCTGCAGCAAAGACTCAATAACAGTAAAAAACAGCTTTTATTTTAAGTTTGTACAAATTTTTCTATATTATTTGTAAAGATTTTTCATTATTTATTTGACCTATGGAAGAGGATAAGTTAGTATTCTTTTTTCGGCAATTATTTTAATATTTCTGACTCTAAATTAAAGATTCAGATTTTTTTTACTGGAGGAATGATGGATACAAAACAAATTAAAGAGATGGACCGCTCCCATGTAGTTTACAGCTGGGCAGCCCAAAAAAATGTAAATCCAATTATTATGGATCATGCAGAGGGAATTTATCAGTGGGATACTGATGGGAAAAAGTACATTGATTTTTGTTCAGGTTTATTGAATATCAACATTGGACACAGCAACAAGCATGTATTGGACTCAATGAAGTCCCAGATGGACAAACTGTGTTACGTAGGAACAATGTTTGGTTCAGAACCAAAAGCTAAACTGGGTAAAATGATCGCAGAAGTTACTCCTGGAGATCTGGATTATACTTTTTTTACCAATGGTGGAGCAGAAGCAATTGAAAATGCTATAAAGGCAGTAAGATTGTTTACCGGAAGACATAAAATTTATTCCAGATGGAGAAGCTATCATGGTGCCACTGCAGGTGCAATTACCCTTACAGGTGATCCCAGAAGATGGGCTGCAGAACCTGGTATTCCAGGTGTAGTTAAATTTTTCGGTCCCTACCCCTACAGAGATCCATTTGGAGGCAAAACTGAAGAAGAAACCAATAGACTGGCTCTGGAAGTTTTAAAAACTCAGGTTATGCTCGATGGACCTCACACAATTGCAGCTATTTTCATGGAACCAATTGTAGGAACAAATGGGATTATTCTTCCAAACAAAGAGTATATGCAGGGTGTTCGTCAGCTTTGTGATGAAAACGGTATTCTTATGGTAATAGACGAAACCATGTCAGGGTGGGGACGTTCAGGAAAATGGTTTGCTATTGAACACTTTGATGTTGTTCCGGATATTATTACTACGGCTAAAGGCCTTACATCAGGATATGTACAGCTTGGTGCAATGATCTGGAATAAAAAACTGTGGGACTACTTTTCCGATCATCCATTTGTTGGTGGATTAACCTATGGTGGTCATGCCCTGGCCTGTGCCACTGGAATTGCTAATATTGAAGTTTATAAGCAGGACAACCTTATAGAAAACTCTGCTGTTGTTGGTGAGCATATGAAAAAGAGGCTTCTTGAACTTAAAGACAAACATCCATCTGTTGGAGATGTAAGATCTATTGGTCTTTGGGCAGCTCTTGAATTAACTTCAGATAAAAAGACAAAAGCTCCATTAGCAGGATTTAACAACTCTATCCAAAATGTGGCTCCGGATTTTACAAAAAAACTGGCAGAACTGGGTCTTACTCTGTTTGCAAAATGGGACTTTGTATTTATTGCACCTCCACTGCTTATAACAAAAGAGCAGGTTGATACAGCAGTTGATATGATTGATGAAGCACTTAAAGTAGTAGATGCAAAAATAAAATAAAAAAATCTCGAAAGCTATAAAGGGAGAAAATATATGGCAGATAATTTAAAGGAAATGCTCGCAAAAGCCAGAGCAGCACAGAAAATTGTTGAGTTCTGGCCTCAGGAAAAAGTTGACGAAATGGTAGCAGCTGCTGCATGGGAAGTATTTAAACAGGAAAACGCAGAAGCATGTGCACGAATGGCAGCTGATGAAACCAAAATGGGTATTTACGAACATAAACTTATTAAACATCAGAAAAAAACTATTGGAACTTTAAGAGACCTCGATGGTGTAAAAACTGTTGGAATTATCGAAGAAGACAAAGAAAAAGGTTTAATAAAAATTGCAAAACCTGTTGGAGTTATAGGCGCCCTTACACCTGTAACAAACCCAACTTCCACTCCTCCCGGAAATGGTCTTCCAATTCTAAAAACAAGAAATGCGGTAATTTTTGCCCCACATCCTACATCAAAAGGCTGTACAAATCTTGCTATTGAATACATGAGAAAAGGACTTGAAAAAGTTGGTGCACCTGTGGATCTTCTTCAATGTATTAAAGAACCTTCTGTAGAACTTACACAGGAACTTATGAAAGAGGTTGATTTAATTGTTGCTACCGGTGGAGCGGGTATGGTAAAAGCTGCTTATTCTGCAGGTAAACCAGCTTATGGTGTAGGTGCAGGAAATGCAGTAATGGTTGTTGATGAAACTGCAGATTTAAAAGATGCGGCACATAAGATATTCCTTGGAAAAACTTTTGATAATGCAACTTCATGTTCTTCAGAAAACTCTGCAGTTATCCAGGCAGGTATTTTTGATGTAATGGTAGATAACCTTACAGAAGAAGGCGGATACCTTTGTAATGCAGATGAAAAAGCAAAACTAAAAGCTACAATGTGGCCTGATGGAACTCATTTAAACAGAGAAATTGTTGCTCAGCCAATTATGAAAATTGCTGAAATGGCTGGTATTGCAGCTCCTGCAGAAACAAAGTTCCTTATGGTTCTTGGTGAAAAAATTGGTCCTGAAGATATGTTTGGGTGTGAAAAACTTTCTCCTGTTTTAACCTTATGGAAGTTTGAAAAATTTGCTGAGGCTATTGATTATGTTGAAAAGATTACAGCTTTTTGTGGTTTTGGTCACTCATGTGGTATTCATACAACCAGTGATGCAAACATGATCGAACTTGCAACAAAGGTAAAAGTAAGTAGAATTATGGTTAGACAGCCCCAGAGTTATGGTAACAGCGGTAACTACGATAACGGTATGCCTTTCTCTATGACTCTTGGTTGTGGTACATGGGGTGGAAATATTGTTTCCGAAAATATCGGTTGGAAACACTTCCTCAACTTAACATGGGTTTCACAGCCTATCGAACCTGTTCTTCCAAATGAAGAAAAATTATTTGGACAGCATTGGGAAAAATTCGGTAAATAATTAACAATAAAACATATGTGTGTAGAAACGCGATTAATCGCGTTTCTACACACAATATTATTGCATCTCAATCCCCATCTCATTTATGATTCTGATGTATCTCTATAATTGACAATATACCTATAAAGGCACTATATTATATGTATAATTATACACACTAAGAGGAGTATAATGAATACAGTAAGATTAAATATCACAATGCCGAATAATCTTGCAGCTAAAATGAATTCTTTGATTAAACCAAGGCAGCGAAGCCGGTTTATTGCTGATGCTGTACAACAAAAAATTTTCGAACTTGAAGAACTGACCCTTCAGAATCAACTGGAAGAAGGCTATAGAGTTCGGAGAGAAGAAAGTCTCTTAATTACAAAAGAATTCGAAGATTCAGATTTAAGAGGATGGGATGAATATTAAGCGGGGAGAAATATATTTCTGTGCCCTTGATCCGGTTATTGGAAAAGAGATTGCAAAGACAAGACCAGCTGTAATCGTTTCAAATAACACTAATAATAAGTTTTCCGGAACAGTCACAGTTCTTCCAATTACCTATGGAAATATTGATAGGATATATCCTTTTGAAGTTCTAATTGAGAAAGGAAGTGGGAATCTTCAAAAAAACTCAAAAATAAAGGCAGATCAAATACGCACAATCGATAAAAGCAGGTGTATAACCCTTATTGGTAAGTTAGAAATAAATAAACTACAAAAAATTGAAAAAGCCATGGAAATTCATCTTGCTTTGAGGTAGAAAGAAACACAATACCTATAAAGGATAACAATAATGACAATTATTAAAACTGATTTTGGGTCTATTGACAACAAAAAAGTACATCTCTTTACCCTGAAAAACAGCCATGGAACAGAAATAAAAATTACAAACTACGGCGGCATAATCACCTCAATTAAGGTTAAAGATAAAAGTGATAATTTTACAGATATAGCACTGGGATTTAACACTTTGGATGCTTATTTAAATGAACACCCCTACTTTGGTGCAATAATAGGACGCTATGGAAACCGTATAGCCGGAGCTGAATTTGAACTGAACGGTAAAACATATAATTTATTTGCCAACAATGGGAAAAACCACCTTCATGGGGGCAAAAAAGGGGTTGATAAAGTTATCTGGGAATATGAAACCAGTGATAATACTCTAAAATTATCGTATTCAAGCCCGGATGGAGAAGAGGGATATCCAGGCAATCTAAAAATAAGTGTAATTTACACCCTTACAGAAAACAATGAGCTAAAAATTTCTTATAAAGCTGTTAGTGATGCAGATACAGTTATTAATCTGACAAATCATTCCTACTTCAACTTAAACGGGGAAGGATCGGGAACTATACTGGATCACAAGCTGACTCTTAATGCAGATTATTTTGTACCTACAGATTTGGAAAGTATTCCTACTGGTGAACTAAGCTCTGTTACTGGTACACCATTCGATTTCACCGGTAGTACAGGTATTGGAAAAAGAATTGAGGACAAAAATGAACAATTGATATTCGCAGGCGGATATGATCATAATTTTGTTATTAATAAATCTGCCAATAGTCTAAAACCTGCAGGAAAAGTTGAATCAGAAAAGAGTGGAATAAAGATGGATGTTCACACAACAGAACCCGGTGTTCAATTTTATACTGGAAACTATCTTGATGGGAGTCTTAAAGGTAAATCCGGGATTTATACAAAACGATCTGGATTTTGTCTGGAAACACAGCATTATCCGGATTCGCCCCACTTCCCTGAATTTCCTACTACTGTTCTAAAAAAAGGAGATGTTTTTAGGTCGGAGACTGTTTATAGATTTTATATGTAAGGTTCCCTTTTTTTAACTTTACTAACAAGTTTCTTAAAATTCTCTGTCTGTTTATCTATTTGTTGTATAAAACTATTATCTTCAATTGTTCCTATTGAAGCTGTCATCTCTTCTGTATTTCTAAATGTCTTTTGACGAAATGGATTATCAAAGTCTTTTTTCCTGGTTATGTATACCTGCTGGCCTATAAACTCCTGTATTCCCACTGCTTTGTCCAAAGCTGATGTCCATGAATCTTCAGTTAATTTTTCTATTTTCAGTATACCACATAATATAGCATACGCATGTCTTTGCTTTTCTAAAGTATATTCTTCGTAAAAAGAATTGTACCTATTATGAATCTCTTCCCAGCTGGTAATATCCCCGGATCTAATATCCTGGCGTAGATTATCAGCATCTTTTTCAGAAACAAGCTGCCCTCCAAAATTCACCCAACTATGTTCACAACCCACTTCTAAAGCATTACACATATTAATAAAGGATACTTCCTGGTTTGATTCTGCAAAAACAAGTAAATTTTTAACAGCATAATAATGAAGCATATCTTGATATGCACCATATGCTTTATAAGCTTTTACAATTAAAACCCTTCTCTTTGATTTTTCAAAATCTTCACCCAAAATTTCCAGATCTTTGATTTTATTTTCATCTCCATTTAAAAGTAATCGGCCTTTTTCAACTAGTTTATTTTCATTGTCGATATCTTTCAGATTACCCTTACTTCGTAAAAAAGCTTTAGCTGTATATATTTCCAGTAACTTACAGGCATAAATTATTTCTTCTACAGTATCCGGTGCCAGAAAATCAAATTCAATATTTTGGATTTTTCTTACCCTTTTATCCCTGTTATGATATTTCCAGGTATTCCTTGCAAGGGCGTACATATTATACATCCACCAGAATGCAGGAATAATTTCCAACTGATCTTTTGATACATTATTATTTATAAGTGAAAATGGCAGCGGGATATCAAGCTCTGCTGGGTAATCTGCTTTGGATAGTAGTGTAAAAGAAGCAAACCGACATGAGTGCTTAACACTGGTGCACAATCCTGGCCAGAAACCCCGACCTGCCTGGATTTCATTATCATTAGCCCTACTATTATGATTAGATCCTATTGTTGCTCCAGCTGCAATATTACTTTGCCCCATAACTACAGAAGCAATAAGAAATGAATTATTATGATGCTGTTCATGTGCAGGAAAAATTAGATTATTAAGAACTTCACAACACGAAATGGTTGAATTATCTCCCAGGAATGAGTTTATAAGTCTGGCACCATATTTTAAGTTTGAATTGTTTCCTAAAATAAAGCGTACAGCCTTACATCCATAAAAAATATGACAGCCATATCCAATAATACCATTTACCAATTCCACACCCTCTCCAATTTGAGTGGGTTCTGCTTTCGAAGAGTTGATAGTTAGATTTTTAAGTTTATTTATACCCTTAATATAGCAATCTGAATAAATTTTAACATCTTTAAGGATAAGCGAATTTTTTATTACACATTGATTACCAACAGTACCATAATATCCCAAATGAGAATCAAAGCTATTTTGTGTAATTTCTT
>JGI24023J19991_10001046_pt1 | contig 21687 bp, 18 predicted proteins | sample Cruoilmetagenom1_FD_19991 | JGI IMG/M metagenome (IMG submission 19991) | reverse complement strand
CTCAATAACGAAATGGACGACTTCTCGTCAAAGCCCGGCGTACCAAACGCCTATGGACTTACGGGCGGGAAGCTGAACTCCATAGAGCCGGCGAAGAGGATGCTGAGCTCGATGACCCCTACGATTGTGATGAAAGAGGGGGAACCGTTTCTCGTTACGGGAAGCCCGGGAGGGAGCAGGATTATTACCACAGTTCTACAGATAATATTAAACGTGATCGATTTTAATTTGAATATCGCAGAGGCAACAAACTCCGTCAGGGTCCACCACCAGTGGCTTCCGGACGTTCTTTATGTAGAAGATGGGCTTAACGGTGACACCGTGAAGCTGCTGAGGGAAATGGGGCACAACGTGGAGCTCGGAAACACTATGGGATGTACTGAAAGTATTATGAAAGTAGGAGATTTTCTTTACGGTGCTTCAGACCCGAGGAGACGGGGCGGTTTGACCAAAGGGTACTAAGCCGTAATCTCTAGCATTCGGTCGATGGATTTTTTGGCTCGGTGAGCAATATTTTCAGGAACCTTAACTTCAAAGACTTCTTCCTGTAGTGACTTAAGAACCTTCGGCAGTGTAATCATTTTCATGTACTTACATACGGCGTCTTCCTTGGCCGGATAAAAGATTTTATCGGGATTGTCCTTACGCAGCCTGTGAAGCATACCGGTCTCGGTGGCTACAATGAATTCTTTTGATTCCGACTCTTTCGCGTGTTTTATCATCCCCCCGGTCGAAAGAAAGCACATGTCTTTGTCACCGTTTGTAGAGTTATTTACCGAATGATAAAGGAAATTAGTGGTGCAGCCGCATTCTGGGTGAATCATCATCTCTGCGCCCGGGTGTGAATGCCGTATGTCCTTGATTTCAGGGACCCTAATGCCCGCGTGCACATGACACTCACCATGCCAAATATGCATCTTTCTTCCGGTGACCTTTGCCGCGTATGCGCCAAGGAACATATCGGGTAGAAACAATATCTCCTTATCCTCAGGAACCGCTTCCACAACCTTCACTGCGTTTGCTGATGTACAGCAGTAATCGGTCTCGGCCTTTACCTCAGCGCTCGTATTTACATAGGAAACCACAACCGCGCCCGGATGCTCGTTTTTCCATTCTCTTAACTGGTCTGCATTAATAGTGTCCGCAAGCGAACAGCCTGCACCAAGATCGGGTATGAGCACTTTTTTGTCAGGTGAAATTATAGATGCGGTCTCGGCCATAAAATGGACGCCGCAAAAAACTATGATATCGGCATCCGTATCAGCTGCCATTTGAGACAGACCAAGAGAATCTCCCGTGTAGTCTGCAATATCCTGCACTTCGGGGACCTGATAATTATGCGCCAGTATAACCGCATTCTTATCTTTTCTTAGTCTATTTATCTCTTCTGTCAGCCTTTTTAGCTCTGTCATTTCACTCTGCCTATTTCTTGAGGTAAATAGATTAGTATACCAGATAGAGTGCTATGTCTAAAGCTTTAGCCGAGTGTGTTACAGAGCCTACGGAAATGTAATCAACTCCTGTTTCTGCAATCCCCCTGACCGTTTCAAGCTTAACACCGCCTGAAGCCTCAACAAGCGCTTTTCCATTAATCACCGACACTGCTTCCCTCATATCTTGGGTCGTCATGTTGTCGAGCATGATAATATCCGCCCCTGAGTCTAGCGCTTCACGTACCTCTGTGAGATCTGAGGTTTCGACTTCTATTTTAAATTGATCGCCATGTTTCTGCCTGACCGCCAGTACTGCTTTTGCAATACTCCCGGCTGAGGCTATATGGTTATCCTTAATAAGTACGCCGTCATACAGTCCTATGCGGTGGTTCTGTCCACCGCCAGCCGAGACCGCGTACTTATCGAGCACCCTGAGACCGGGCGCAGTCTTTCTGGTATCTAAAATTTTAGCTTTGTGCCCCTCGCACTCGGCTACGTACTTTGAAGTCTCAGTAGCAATACCCGAGAGCCTCTGGAGAATATTCAGGGCAAGCCTCTCGCCCGTTAGAATTGCCCTCGTGGGGGCTTCTATTTGAAAGATAACATCTCCGGGCATAACCCTCACGCCGTCTTCCTTTGTGAGTGTGATACGCGCCTTAGGGGATAATCTTTTAAAAACCCTCTCCGCTATGGGACCACCTGCAATTACGCCTTTCTCCTTTGCGCGAATCTCAGCAGTCGATACTGAGTCTATAGGGCAGATAGTATCGGTCGTTACGTCCCCTGCACCTACATCTTCCCCAAGGGCGTTTTCGATAATACGATCAACTTTGTCCCAATCAAGCTCCGGTCTTTTCATATCTTTATTAGTCCAATATCTTTAGGTTTAAAATTATACTTTAGCAATTTGAGGCTCTTTTCCCTTCTCTATCACTATGTGGGATTTCCAATCCGGGTTCTCTTCCGGGAAATCCTCTCTTATATGCACCCCTCTTGACTCTTCTCGAATTTGAGAAAACCTTGTTATAAGGTGTGAAACCTCGAGGATCATGTTCAATTTTATTTTAAAGTAGCCTGTGAGCTTGTCCAGGTACTCCGAGCACTCTTTGAGATCATCTACAGCTTCTTTAAGCCCGGCACCGTTTCTGACCATACCCACATCACGGTTCATTATTGAGGATATATTTTTTCTGCATTCAATATATGTTTCTTGCTCCGCATCGCTTAAGCTGCTCATATCGTAATCGGCCAACTGGGGCAGTAAGCCTCCGGGTATATCAGTTGGAGCAGCCGTATTTTGAAGCGCGCCGTCGACAGCTCTTTTAGCAAACACAATACACTCGAGGAGGGAGTTACTTGCAAGTCTGTTCGCCCCGTGCACTCCGGTGCAAGCGACCTCTCCGCACGCGAATAGACCCTTTATATTAGTCTCGCCCTGTAGTCCGGTGCTAACCCCGCCTAGGGTATAGTGAGCCGCGGGCGCGACGGGGACCATCTCCTTTGTGATGTCAACATCAAGCTCTCTACAGGCCAGATATATATTTTCAAAACGGGATTTTATTGTTTCGGCGTCCATATGTTTTAGGTTCAAATATACATAATCCTTTCCTGACTCATTCATCTCTTTATAAATAGCGCGCGATACCACATCTCTGGGTGCAAGCTCGCCAAGATCTGAATAATCCTGCATAAAACGCCTTCCCTCTATATTTATCAGGTGAGCCCCCTCACCCCTTACGGCCTCACTTATCAGGAAACTACTCCCGTCCTCGCTGTAAAAAGCAGTAGGATGGAACTGAACGAATTCCATGTCCGTGACCCTTGCTCCCGCCTGAAACGCAATCGATATTCCCTCCCCAGTCGACCCCCCGGGGTTAGTCGTACGCTCAAATATCGCAGAGGCCCCTCCTGTAGCGAGGATTGTAGATCCGGCGGAAAAGATAATCGGCTCAAAATTAGAGCCAAGCGCAAGTGCCCCGTAACACCTACCGTCCCGGGATAGAAATTCCACAACTCCCGTGCTCTCATATTTTGTAATACCCGGGTTCTCCTCAACTGCGGCTATGAGAAAACTCACCATTTCTCTTCCGGTGGAGCTCCCTCCCGCATGAAGAATTCTTCTTTTCGTATGCCCGCCCTCAAGCCCCAGATCAAGCCCCTTATCCCCCATATCAAACTCCATCCCGAGATCGATTAAATCCGTGACCCTCTCTATACCCTCATTTACCAAAAGCTCTACAGCCCTCTCATTGCATAGTCCCCTACCGGCTCTGAGTGTGTCTTCGATATGGAACCATGCAGAGTCTTCAGGATCAATCGCTGCCGCAATCCCCCCTTGGGCCCAAAATGAATTACTCTCTTCGACCGTAGACTTGGTAAGTACCGTCACTTTGCCGAACTGTGACGCATAAAGAGCTGCATAGAGGCCTGCAAGCCCGCTTCCGATTATAAGAAAATCAGATTTAATTTCGGGATGTACACGGTTTTTTTCATTTGACATATGAATTTACAGCCTTAGTTGCATTAGTAGTGATAGTAATTACTTGAACTGCCGCTCATAGCTCAACTATAGATTCGAATATAGAGGCTTTTATTTCTTCTTTTCGCTCGGAGTCAGTTACTTTCGCTCCTTTGGAATCCGTAACGTAAAACGCATCCACAACCTGGTCTACTTTGGTTGATATCTTTGCGTATACTACCGAGAGTCCGAGCTTTTTTATGGCCTTAGTAATATCGTAAAGCAATCCGGGACGGTCGTAGGTATAAATATCTATAACCGTGGCTATGTCTGAGGATTCATTATCTATCTCGATTCTGGTTGGGTACAGGGGAATGGATTTAGTGAATTTGGAGCGGGCTCTTTTTCTCTTTGCAACAAGCCTTTCGACATCTGTCTTGGCTATCATGACGTTACGCATGTTAGCGCCGAGCTTATCCCAGGCCTGATCCCCGTCATCCGAGGACTTACCCAGCCGGTTAACATAAAATACGTCCAGAATCCTGCCATCATCTCTTGTTGCGATCCTTGCCCCCAGCACATTAAATCCGCTTGCCCTTATCACCCCGCAGAGCTTTGAGAATATACCCGGCTCGTCGAATCCCCAGAAAGTAAACTCATCGTACCCCTCATTAGGGTAATATTCCACTTCCATACCGACCCCGTCCTTAGAGCTGTCTATAATGCCGATGTGGTAAGCGATCTTTTTAGGTGAAAACCCGCGAAAATAGGAATCGGGCATGCCTTTTATATTATTCTTAACTTTGCGCTTTGAATACTTATTACCAAGTATACGCACCACTTCTTCTGTGACCCTATTTAGGCGGTCCTCAGGGTTCTCTTTTTTAAACTCACCCTGCTCCAGCACATTTACGGTCCTTATGAAAAGCTCTTTTAGGAGCATCGCCTTCCAGTTAGTCCAAACATCGGGTCCCACGGATTTAATGTCTGCAAATGTCAGGAGATAAAGAAGTGACAGGGTCTCAAGGGACTTGACCGATTTTGCGAACCTTACAATCATACTGTAGTCGTGTATGTCGCGTCTCTGAGAAAAATGAGACATGATCAGGTGGTGCTTTACCAAGAATTCGAGCTGCTCGCTCTCATATATTGTGAGCCCCATACGCTTGGAGAGCTTGGGGATCATAGCGGCCCCCTTCTGTGCGTGATTGCGGCCCTCCCCCTTTCCCATATCGTGAAAGAGGCAAGCCAGATATAGAACGTGCCTGTTCACAAGAGATTCGGCAGTCTTTGTCAGTAGCGGAAGATCGTCATAATATTTATAGCTCAAGAGGTTTTCTATCTCCCTGACCATGAATATAGAATGTACGTCCACCGTGTAGACATGATATGCGTCGTGCTGCGCCATACAAACGATTTTTCCGAACTCAGGTATATAGTAGCCAAGGAGCCTGAGCCTGTTCATTTCAAATAAGACGTCTGCGACATTCTTGCCCTTCTTTAGGATTCTAAGGAACGAGGCGTTAAAATCGGGGTTAGATCGAACGCTCTCATCGATTGTAGTAACACTCACCTGCTCCCTGATTAAATCCATTAGATATCCGCTCATCTTAACCTGGTGCTTGTCTGAATACTCAAAAGCCCTCATCAGGTTTGCAGGGTCGTCCTTAAACGCCTCAGGATCAGTAACTGAAAGTGAGCTGCCTTGGATTATAAATCCATGCTGCAGTTTGGTCTTTTTAGATGAGCGTACTCTACCCTGATCAGCCGTGCATCTTTCAATAAGTCTCTTAGACTGCTCTCTGATTTCGTTTGCTCGGAGGTAGTATATTCTTAGGAACCTCTCGACTGCTGGAAGCTCGGCATCTTTAAACCCCAGGAACTTTGCTATACTCTCCTGGAACTCAAAGCTCATCCGGTCCTCTGCCCTCCCCGCCAGATAGTGAAGCTCGGAGCGTATTAAAAGTAAGAAGTTAAGCGCCTTTTCAAAAGCCTTAAGCTCCTTATCAATCAAAACACCTTTGGGTAAAAGCTCGGAAAAGGTCTTTACCTTAAACTTCGCCTGCGCAATCCAAAGGGCATAATTAATGTCTCTGAGCCCCCCTTCACTCTCTTTTAAATTGGGCTCTAGGAGATACACAGACCTCCCGAAGCGGTTTATCCTGTTTTCATTCTCTTCTATCTTACTTTGAATAAACTTGCCTGAAATACCCGGCAGTAAATCTTCGTATATTGCTTTATCGAATTCAGCATATAGCTCTTTGTCTCCAAATACGAACCTGCCGTCAAGAAGTGATGTGAGAATTGTAGTGTCATCATCTTCCTGAGCAAGCTCTAAACACTCATCTATCGTCCTTACGGAGTGTCCGACATCGAGGTTTAAATCCCAGAGAAGATAGAGGAGTTTTTCAGTTACGTCCTTTGCAAGGGTTTTGTTACGGGGTTTGTAGAGGAACATCAGATCAATGTCCGAGTAAGGGCAAAGCTCTTTTCTGCCGTATCCCCCGAGTGCCAGAACGGCTACGTTTTTAAGATCCGTAAAGCCCTGGCCGACAATACACTGCTTAATCAATCTATCGATTATGTCAGTTCGCTTCTCTGCAAGCAAGCTTCCCGAAAGCGCACGGTTGCGCTTGGCCTTTTTGTTATGCAATTCCCTAAGCTCTGATTGCTTACGGTCGAGTCTTTGTTTTATTTGCTCGAACAGGCCCTCTTTGTGTATTGCCAGTCTGTTTGCTTTTTGCATAAGCTCTTCTCAATATTTAAAACTTTATCTTTATTATTGTACCGCAGTGTTAGAAATATATAACCCCCGGCTACGGTAAGCTTAGAGCCCTGTTATAAACTATATGTACTAGGCTATACTGAATTTTGTTATTGAAGACGCTCGTAGCTGAGCTTTGGGCAATCTTAATCTTTTTTGAATTCAACGAATGTTTCTGTAAAACCGGCCCGTTTATTCTCTATCCGCGCCATCACAAATAGGAGATCGGACAAGCGGTTCACATATACGAGCGTATTTTGGTTAACCTCCTCCTCTTTCATAAGGCTTACTATTCTCCTTTCCGCCCTTCTGGACACGGTTCTGGATAAATGTAGGTTAGCCCCGCCTTCGCTCCCGCTCGGGAGTATAAACTCTTTAAGGGGTTCAAGCTCCTCCAAGAGTTTATCTATGAGTAATTCGAGCTCCTCTACTCTTTTCCCGCTTATCCTGGGCACGTCCACATCCGGCGGGCTTGCCAGATCGGCACCTATGATAAATAGATCGTTTTGAATCTCATTTAGTATTGCGCTAAGCTCTTGGTCCACTACATGATTGCGGGTAATCCCAAGCACGGCGTTAAGCTCGTCGATATCGCCGTAAGCCTCTACCCTAGGGGAAGACTTACTGACCCTGACGCCGCTAATTAGCGAAGTTAGGCCTTTGTCCCCTGTTTTGGTATAGACCTTTGTTATTCTCTTTTTCACCACAGAGAGATTCTAACCGAAGGCTATTATGGGTTCAAACGATTTAGGACAAGGATTGTTATGAATATACGTGCTTCACAGTATTGTTGAAGCACGTATATTCGGAATTTTCTGATATGTAAAGAATAAAATCAGGCGGAAAGCCTGTGCTCCAGAGCACTTTGTATAGCCAGTTCGATATTTTTCTTCGGAAGCGCTCCAAGAATACGGTCTTTTTCGACTCCGCCCTCAAAGATAATCAGGGTCGGTATGCTTCTTATTCCGTAAGTCGATGCTGATACGGGGTTCTCATCCACATTCAGCTTTGTTACCTTCAGCCTGCCCTCGTATTCCTCAGAAATCTCCTGTATGGTAGGCGCTAAAGCCCTGCAGGGCCCGCACCATTCGGCCCAAAAATCAACGAGCACGGGAGTTTCGGAACCGAGCACTTCACTTTCAAAATTCTCATCTGTAATTTCTGTCGGTTTTTTCATGATCTCGTTACCCCTTTTATTACTTAATTTTATGACTGTTTAGAGTCGGTTTCGGATAAAAGGATTCAACAGGGAGCCTTGCATACCATAAGTAGCAACAATAAAAAAACTATACAAAGAACCCGGATTAATACTTAGGACTATTCTGATATAGTTGATAAAACTAAGGCCCTATGTGCTATACTTAAGGCGTAAGAGCAAGAAATTTACAAATACGGAAATATTAAATGGATCTATCTGAACTGGATTTAAAGGGAGTATCTAATCTGGAGAGTTTCTCGGGCATAATACCCCTGTTTCCGCTCTCAACCGTAGTCTTTTTTCCAAATACCCTACTCCCGCTCCACATATTTGAGCCTAGATATAAACAGATGGTAAACGATGTACTAAATACTGAGAAAATTATAGGTATGGCTTTACTGAAACCCGGGTGGGGAGATAGCTATTACGGGAACCCTGAGGTTTTCGACACAGTGGGTATGGGAAGAATCGTAAGCTCGGAGAGTTACGGGGACGGAAGAATAAATATCGTACTATACGGACTAAAGAGGGTAAGAATTATAGATATTGTAGAGGAGCTTCCCTACAGACTTGCACGGGTGGATATAGTAAACGATCTGCACGGCTCTCAAGAAGACACTCTTCGAGTACGCATAGGAGAGCTCATCAACAGGTGGAACCTACTTACCCACGACACGGAAAAGTCTCACAGGATCAAAATTAACACCAATCTATCACTCGATAGCCTTACAGATGCACTCGGTACACTAATATTTTCAAATGTATTTGATAAACAGACGCTCCTTGAAGAACCGAGTGTAGAAAAGAGGGCTGAGATATTAATTAGAGACCTCGAAACAAGGCTTGAGATAATATCTATAACATCGAGTAAAAGAACTGAAATAATAAAGAAAAGGCATCTTAACTAAGACTAGTCTTTACCCAGAAAATGAAGCACCAGACTGTCCACTTCCTGCTGCCTTTCTCTCCAGAATCCATGCCCCACTCCCGTAAATACGCATAGCTCGGCCTTTGGAATTAGTCGGGATAGCTCGCGTGTACGCTCAGGGGCTGTTATCTGATCGGACTCACCCATCATTACAAAAGCAGGCGTGTTTATTTTCGGCAGATGCTCAAGCGTATGGTGCCCCTCACAGGCCAAGCTCTGCCCTATATAGCCCTCAAGTGCCTCCGCGCTGTCACCACCGAGCATTGAAGATACTTTATTCAATCTATCTATATTCATCTCAATATACTCCCTGGTATACCCAAGATGTAACGCCATAAACCACACCGCCCTAAGCCCTGCTTTAGAGGCTATCTCTCTACCCATCCTGAGAATCTCGTTCCCCACCTGATCGCGCGACCCGGAGCTGCANCCCATTACGAGCTTACTTACCCTCTCGGGGTGTTTTATAGCAAGCCACTGAGCTATCATCCCACCCATCGATTTCCCCACAATGTGCGCCTGCTCAATCGAGAGAGCGTCCATTAAGGCCGCAGTATCGTCGGCCATCCCTTCAGTTGAGTAGGGAGACTTGGGCTTGTCCGATTTCCCGGCGCCCCGGTTATCGAAAACTATTACTTTGTAGTCTTTTGAATATATAGGGACCTGGGTATCCCAGCTCTGCCCCTGGCTCCCGAGACCGCTTATCATCACTACCGGGTAGCCTTCCCCGTGAACCTCATAATAAAGATTTATTCCATTTACCTGTGCATATGGCATTGTATCTGTCTTCCCTTGTTTGCTCAGTCGTTACTGCCGGGTGCCTATTTTGATTGAAGATACTCCTCCAGTATAAAAACCGCCGCCATTTTGTCTATAACCTTCTTTCTCTTTTTTCTGCTCACGTTCGCGCCTATAAGCCTTTTCTCCGCGTTTACAGTGGAGAAGCTCTCGTCCCAGTACTTTATCGGTATATTAACCGCTTGTTTGAGCTTAGCCGCAAATTTTAATATTTCCTCACCCCTTACCGAAACCTCACCTTTCATATCGTAAGGAACTCCGACAACTATCTCTGATGGATCGTAGCTTTCCACTAACTTCTTAATCTCATCTGTATCGTAGCGGATGTTCTTTCTCAGGATCGTAGTAACCCCGTTAGCGGTTATACAAAGCTCATCGCTCACAGCTACACCAATGGTTTTTGTTCCGACGTCAAGAGCCAAAATGCGCATAAGATAGAGTAGATACCGATGTAAGTATCCTAATATCATGGTAACCCAAATCAGGCCGGGTTAAAAGTACAAATCATAGAACATATCCAAAGAGACTATAAATAGGAATACTGCAAATACTCGTCTAAGCCTGTCCTGGCTCATACGGTTTGCGAGCCGTACACCATAGGGGGCAGCCAGGAGAACCGCGGGCGCCATTACAACTACTGAAGTTAGGTCCACGTAACCAAGCGAGAACTCGGGCCTACCCGGAACATGAATCCCGTTAAATACCGAGCCCGCTGTACCGATAACGCTTATAAACAATCCGCCCGCAGTCGCGACTGCTATGGAGCGGTGTATCGAATAGCCAAATGCAGTAAGCGTGGGTGTAGTAAAGCTCCCGCCCGTGAGACCGACCATCGTTGAGGAGCAACCGATTATGAAAGCCATGATACTCCTTACGATCCCTCCCGGCACATCTGAAGTAAGCTTGAAATCCTTGGTTGTAAAAAACATCTGTACCGATACCGCTAATATTATGAACGCAAACACCTGCACAAGAAATCTGCTGGAGACGTAACGCATTATGAATAGACCGAGCAATACTCCAAGCACAAGACCCGGGATCCAGGTTTTCAAGAAAGATATGTCGATATTACCGGCCCTGTACTGGGCTCTCGAAGCGCTTATCGACGAAGGAATGGCGAGAGTGAGAGAAGTACCCGCAGCCAGGTGCATCACAACTGAGGCGTGCACACCGAAGATTGGAAACAAAAAGAGAAATAAGGGGATCCTCACTATACCGCCCCCGACACCGAACAAACCCGAGGCAAAACCGGATACAACGCCTGCGGCCAGAAGACTCAGCACATATGTGATCCAGTGCATTTCCACTTTATTCAATCACTCCCGGTCAATTTCGCGGATAAATACTTCACAAAAGAAATAACCCTGTCTGTAGATATAACATCTTCCTTACAAAACATATCTCTTTTAGGTACAAGTTTCGCATACTCTTTGTTTTTATAAGTTTTAATCCTGTTTTTCCACCCGGGAATCCACCTCTTCTCGTTTCTTTCAGGAGGGGAATTTTTGACTCGTCTTACGAGCACAAACTCTGCCTTGTCGGCAAATTCCTGAAGCGCCGGGTATCCGGGCTCTGTGCCGTTCATCTCAGTAAGCACTTGAAGGAGCCCCCACCCTTCGCCGCCGTAACGCTCAGTCGGTGCTACACCCTCTCCCTTAAAATTCACATAGTCAATCAGGACATACATTCCCATGGGAGAGCTAGCTACTCTATAGAACTGAGTTTTAATATGCTCCCGGTCGCGCTCAGGCGCAGCATTTAAAATCTTAGGTAGGCTTTGCTCAAGCCTCCCGGCCATAAAAAGAGACTGAAGCGGTATGGTTTCGAGTAGGAATTTTCTTAGAGATATCATTTTCGGGCTATTGAATTCTCTTATAAACTGCTCACGCGTACTCCAGGGAAGCTCGGGTACGGGCATCTCTGTAATCCAATTGGGCACAGCAGCCCCGTTATCTCTTAAAAACTCTAGCACTTGGGGGAATGTCTCGACAAAACGATATTCCTTACCCTTGGGGAACCAGAGAAAGTGTCCTATCCCCAATGACGCAAACTCCTCCCCTTCGTTCCACGCAGTCAGGTTCTCAGTCTTTCCCGCACCTTCGTTAATGAATATGAGCTCGCCGATTGTCTGTAGCTCTTCATCGGGAATACAAACCTTCTCTTCACTGCATGAATATAGGGACAAGGCAGTAAAGAATATCAGGCAAAACCATATTAAAGAACTGTAGAATGAGCTTAAGACCATAGGAATATCAATCTCATGGAAATATTTCAGCATATAATCTGAACACTAGAAGCCTTACAGTATTCAGAAGCTATTATATATAGAAGCGTCCGGAATTGATAGGAGAATAAATCACTTAGTGGTAGGTATGTTGTTTTAAAGTATCGCCGTCTGAGATCGTTTCAAATACATCCCCACACCTATCGCACTCGAATCTTATTTCAGTAGGGGGGTGACTAATACCGATACCTACAAGAACCCAGCCCCAGAAAGAGTAATCGGGTTTCGGCACAATCCAGGGATGTTCTCTGGTATGCCCACATCTGCACTTTTTTTCTTCAGGTTTATCAGCCATGATTGTTTCAGGTCACTCTATTCTATAGGAACTTTTTGCGGAATCAAGTCCCTTAGTCGCTAGAATTGAACACGGGCTTCCGCATCTCTTTGACTTTACTTTTTTTTCTTTTTGATTCAAGTCTCTTGGTTTTTGATGCAAATGTGGGTTTTGTTTTTTTCCTTTGCCTGGGTACACGAGAGGCCTCTATGATTAATTGAGACAGTCTGCGTAAGGCATCTTCCCTGTTTTTTTCCTGACTCCTGTAGGTGTTTGCATGTATGATGAGAACTCCGTCCCGGGTCACTTTTCGCCCGGCCAGTTTAATGAGGCGCTCCCTTACATCGTGCTTAAGGTTAGGCGAGTTCTTTGCGTCGAATCTGAGCTGAGCCGCTGTTGAGACCTTATTAACATTTTGTCCGCCTGGCCCCGAAGAGCGCACAAATTCAAAATTAAGCTCATTTTCGTCAAGTGAAATCTCAGGGTTAATGCTTATCATCATAGAGAATCATAAGTCGGCAGAGAGATTTTTCAAGCACTTTTATCGTCAATATTGATATGTGAGCACGATAAAAAGAACCTTTTTTGTATCGAACCGTTTCGGAATGAGAAAAGTGTTGCTGATCAAAAAAAATAGATATAAAGCCGGACTGCCTGCACAGCCCGGCTTTATATAGGATAAATTCAGTTTCATTTAGTAATTACAGGTCGTATCCCACTTCTCCGTGCTCGGAGATATCAATACCCTGTATCTCCTCTTCGCCACTTACCCTGAGTCCGATTGTAACCTGTATGAATTTGAGAATTATGAAAGAGATAATCGCGCAGTAAATAATTACGAATACGGCTCCGAACGCCTGAACCGCAAGCTGCTTGGAGATAACGAGGTCTTCTACTGCGCCTCCCAAAGCTGTGGACGCGAAAAAGGCTACGAGAATAATACCCACTAGCCCACCTACACCGTGAACGCCAACAACATCAAGCGCATCGTCATAACCGGCCCTATACTTGAACCATGTAGCCCCCACATATGCAAGAAGACTTGAGACAATACCTATCACTATAGCGCCCAGAGGCCCGACCGAGCCCGAGGCCGGCGTAATAGCGGCAAGTCCCGCAATGGCGCCCGTTGCGAAGCCGAGCGCGCTTGGCTTCCCGACCTTAATCCATTCAATGGCTATCCACGTGAGCGCCGCTACGCATGGGGATATCTGCGTTACGACAACAGCCATAGCGGCCTGCCCGTTCGCTGCAAGAGCGCTTCCGCCGTTAAAACCAAACCATCCCACCCAGAGCATCGCTGTACCGGTGAGAGTCATTGTCATATTATGAGGCGGAGTCGGCATCGGATAACCTCTCCTCTTTCCGATCACAATAGCTGCAATAAGAGCAGCTACTCCGGCAGTTATGTGGACCACTATTCCGCCTGCGAAATCTATAACTCCCATATCCGCGAGAAACGCTCCCTCACCACCCCATACCATGTGGGCTACGGGGAAATAGACGAGTATGACCCAAATGGAAGAGAACAATAGCATCGCTGAGAACTTCATCCTCTCTGCGAAAGCTCCTACAATAAGTCCCGGGGTAATAATCGCAAACGTCAGCTGAAACGCAAAGAACGAAAGCTCGGGAATAGCACCCGAAAGCGACTCAGTAGAGACTCCGTTTAGAAATACCTTTGATAACCCTCCCACGAACGCGTGAAAGTTTCTCTCGCCATATACCATTCCCGTAGTGTCGAACGCGAGACTGTACCCGACCACCGTCCAGATCACTGTGACCACGGCCGTTATTGCAAAACACTGCATATAGACCGAGAGAACATTTTTTCTGGATACCAAACCTGCATAGAACATGGCAAGCCCCGGTATCATCATAAATAGGACAAGACCTGTTGAGATCAATATCCAGGTAGTGTCGCCCGAATCTAAACCATCTTGAGCAAACGCCAGTCCCGGAAGAAAAAGAAAAAAGATTAAAAAGGGTAGAATAACCCTTATTAGAGCAGTATCGTATAAGCCCATATCTACATACCTCCATACTCTTTGTGTAACAGGAATTGTTGCAAGAGTAGTACCAATAAGACAAGGCATACGGTAAAGAGCTTGGTCCAAAGCTTTATGGATAGTAAAAATATCAATTACAACAGCATGTTAGAGAGAGGTGGAAGGGTTATTATAGAACATCATTTCTCGATTTGAAGAAAGATATTTATCAGGTTAGAGAGGAGGCTATGCTTAATATTTAGACAAGCCGAGCTTAAGTATTAGGCACGCAGGTTGTATCATACAATGATTCAATATTGCGTAATCGCCTTCATCAATACTATTTTGTCAGATTGAGAAGGACGCGTCCTTTTTGTTTTCCCTGAAGTATGAGCTGAATGTTTTCCTCTAATTCATCAAGAGATACTTCATTTGCAAGATCATCGAGGCTGCCGAGCTTCCAATCACCAGCTAATTTCCCCCAAACTTCAAGACGAAGGTCCATCGGGCAGTTTTGTGAGTCGATACCTATGAGTTTTACACCCCTCAGGATGAAGGGGTAAACGTTTAGCGGGAGGTCGGCTGAAGCCACGTTTCCGCAGCAGGTAATGACGCCCATGGGCTTTGTTGCTTTAATTGCGGTCACGAGTATTTCGCCCCCGACCGTATCGACCACGCCCGCCCATCTTCCTTTCAGCATCGGTCTCCCCGACTCGTCTCTAGACTCATCCCTGCTTATAACCTCTTTCGCACCCAGGTCTAAAAGAAACTGCGCCTGGTCCGTCTTTCCAGTCGAAGCTACAACGTCGTAACCTAGCTTGGCGAGTATAGAAACGGCAACGCTTCCCACTCCGCCTGTAGCTCCAGTTACAAGTATCTCCCCCTTAGCAGGCGCGACTCCGTGTCTCTCAAGCTCAAGCACTGAATATGCCGCAGTAAAGCCTGCGGTGCCGTAAATCATGCTCTCCCGAAGAGAGAGGTTGGCGGGAAGCTTTATAACCCAATCTGCCGGGACTCTGATATATTCCCCGAACCCGCCTGATGTATTACAGCCGAGATCATAGGCGTGAACTATTACCTCTTCCCCCGTACTAAACTCAGGAGAATTACTCTCGGCCACTATACCTGACGCATCGACTCCGGGCGTATGGGGAAAGTTTCTCGTAACTCCCTTATTTCCAGTAGCGGAAAGGGCGTCCTTGTAATTTAAAGAGGAATAACGAACGTTAACCAATACGTCCCCTTCGGGAAGCTCGTCAGTTGATCTATCCTTTATAGACCTTACAAAATTCTTTTCTCCCTCTTCCTCAACTACCAAGGCTTTAAAATTTTTTCCGCTCATAGGGACTCTCCTCTTCTAGAGTTTTCAATTAATATACATAACGGTTTGCGAAAGATAATATAGGACTTAGAGATAATATCATTATAAGCGCTATCCGGCTGCTCTATAGACCGAAACTATTAGGGATGGGGAATGACCCGAATAATCGTTATCCTGGACAGCTATTCCTCGGCCGGAACGTAAATACGCCCGCCGGAGTCTGTAAACTCCTTAGCTTTCTCTTGGAGTCCCTTTTGACGGGCCTGATTGTCCGTGAGCCCTTTCTTCTCCGCGTATTCCCTAACGTCCTGGGTAATTTTCATGGAGCAAAATTTTGGTCCGCACATGGAGCAAAAGTGAGCGACCTTCGCGCCGTCTGAAGGGAGAGTCTCGTCATGAAACTCCTTTGCCGTATCTGGGTCGAGCGACAGGTTGAACTGATCGTTCCACCTAAACTCGAACCTAGCTTTACTAAGGGCATTGTCCCTTACCTGTGCAGCCGGGTGTCCCTTTGCGAGGTCTGCTGCATGAGCCGCAATTTTATAAGTGATAACCCCTTCTTTTACATCGGTCCTGTTCGGGAGCCCGAGGTGCTCTTTGGGTGTAACGTAGCATAGCATTGCGGTGCCGTACCAACCAATCATGGCGGCCCCGATGGCAGAGGTAATATGGTCATATCCGGGCGCGATATCGGTTGTTAGAGGCCCGAGAGTGTAAAAAGGCGCCTCACTACAATATTCGAGCTGTTTATCCATGTTTTCCTTAATCATGTGCATGGGCACATGCCCCGGTCCCTCTATCATGACCTGCACGTCGTGCTTCCAAGCGACTTGGCAAAGCTCCCCAATAGTCTTGAGCTCCGCAAACTGCGCCTCGTCGTTAGCGTCCGCTATCGATCCAGGCCTGAGCCCGTCACCTAAGGAGAACGCGACGTCGTAGGCTTTCATTATTTCACAAATCTCTTCAAACTCGGTATACAGGAAGCTCTCTTTGTGATGTGAAAGACACCACTTGGCCATTATCGAGCCGCCTCTGGAAACTATTCCTGTAACCCTATCTACCGTAAGAGGTATAAACCTGAGCAGCACCCCGGCGTGAATGGTAAAGTAATCGACCCCCTGCTCTGCCTGCTCTATTAACGTGTCCCTGAATATTTCCCATGTAAGGTCTTCCGGGCTGCCTTCCACTTTTTCCAAAGCCTGGTAGATGGGTACAGTCCCCACGGGTACTGGGGAATTCCTTATAATCCACTCTCTGGTCTCGTGTATGTTCTTGCCGGTCGAGAGGTCCATTATCGTATCGCCCCCCCAGCGTGAGGACCAAACCATTTTCTCGACCTCTTCTTCAATGCTCGAAGTTACAGCGGAATTTCCGATATTGGCGTTTATCTTAACCAGGAAGTTCCTGCCGATTATCATGGGCTCACTTTCAGGGTGATTGATGTTGCAGGGGATTATGGCTCTGCCCTCAGCGACTTCGCGTCTCACAAATTCAGGCGTGATGTGAGTCTTTGGGATATTTGCCCCGAAGCTCTCTCCCGGATGGTATCCGGTAAGATTAGACGCTTTTTGCCTTAACGCATCTATCTCCTGATTCTCCCTGATTGCAATGTACTCCATTTCTGGAGTGATTATTCCTTTCCTTGCATAGTGCATTTGAGAGACATTTGCGCCAGGTTTAGCCTTAAGCGGTTTTCTGGTATTTTGAAATTTGATTCCTTTAATCTTTAAATCGGCCTCGGCTCTTCTTACGTATTCAGATGAAAATTCGCCGAGCTCAAGCGTATCTCCCCGCTCTGAAATCCACTCTTCTCTAAGCGGATCCAGACCCTTTGTAACGTCTATTTCAACGTCTGGGTCTGTGTAAGGGCCGCTGGTATCGTAAACTGTAACGGATAGGTTATTCGACCCGCTTCCGTTATGCGCGAACTCGGGGTCTGAATCTTCAAGCTCGATCTCACGCATCGCCACATGTATATCGTGCATTTCCCCTTTGACATATTTTTTTTTAGATTTAGGGAACGGATCCCTTGTAATAACAGTGCTTTCCGGAATCCTCTCAACCTTGGCTTTTGTTCCCATAATGCGGAGCTCCTTCCATAATGCGTAAGATTTTTATAGTAAACATAACCCTTTAATAGTATAAAAGTATTGAGGAAAAAGCGCAATCGAGNAGTNGATTTGTGAAGGGTGTATACACCGGTAAAATATTGACTATGTCTTATATAACTCTCGGAATAGAGTCTTCCTGCGATGAAACGGCCGCGGCTGTAATTCAAGACGGTAAAAAGTGCCTCTCAAGCGTGGTTGCTTCACAGATAGATATTCACAAGGAATACGGCGGAGTTGTGCCCGAGATCGCTTCACGATTGCATGTGGAGCTTATACTGCCAGTAATAGATAAAGCTCTTAAAGAGGCAGAGATGGATGCCGCTAATATCGACGGAATCGCTGTAACCCATGGTCCGGGCCTTATAGGCTCACTCATGGTCGGGCTGTCAACGGCAAAAGCCCTGTCATTCAGCCTGGGAGTACCGATTATCGGCGTAAACCATCTTGAAGCGCACTTATCTGCCGTGCATCTGGAAAACGAAGTAGAATTCCCGTTCGTAGGCCTCGTAGTCTCAGGAGGGCATACCAGCCTGTATCTCGTAAGGGGTTACACCGAGTTTGAGCTTCTGGGGAAAACAAGGGACGATGCCGCGGGGGAGGCGTTTGACAAAGCGGCCAAGGTGCTCGGACTTAGCTATCCCGGCGGAGTCCAGATCGACAGGCTCGCAAGGGAAGGCAACACAAGCTTTATCGACTTCCCGAGGCCCTTCAAGTCAAGCATGACCCCTGATTTCAGTTTCAGCGGTCTCAAGACCTCACTCGTATATTATTTAAGAAAAGAGCCTTCACCCGATGAGGAAAGACTAAAGGATATTTGCGCCTCTTATCAGGAAGCCATAGTCGAGACGCTCGTCGATAAAACACTTCTATCGGCTAAAGGAAACAATGTCGGATCTGTTGTTATTGCAGGAGGAGTCGCCTGCAACTCAAGGCTTAGGGAATTGGCGGGGGAGAGGCTCGGACAAAAAGGACTGTCCGTTTATATACCCTCACCTAAGTACTGTACGGATAACGCCGCCATGATAGGCTCAATGGGAGCTTTCAGACTAATGAAAGGGGAGCGCTCAGAGCTTGACCTAACTACGTTTTCTACAGCGAGGTCCAAATATAAAAGGGGCCGTGCCGCAGCTCAGGGCTCCTGAGCTAACGAGAGTTTAATCCTCGTAATCCACTACCGCTCTGTCTGTACGTATCTCACCCACAAACTTGACTATCTTCACGTGCTCCGGGTGTTTCTGATAGGTCTCAAGGCCTTCTCTGTTTTCAAATTCAGAATACAGCACCACATCAAACGCAGCCTCGGACGGATTGAAATTAATACCCACGTCCACCGCTTTTAACTCCTGAATCTCATTTTTAAGCGCTAAAAGAGTTTCTTTTAGCTTAAGCGCATTCTCTTCTTTACTAGCTCCAAGCGCCTCGTCTTTGAGTCTCCACATCACAATATGCTTAATCATTATTATCTCCTGGTGTAATTTTTGATTTTTCCAAAGCTGCAAATAGACTTATATTACTGAAATTAATATTCATATCAAAAAAGACTGAGCGTAATGAAGATTGCTCTGATAGAATAATACACGCCCGGTATTGTGCCCCGGGCAGGAGATATACTATTGGCTTTGATGCATGACGAGGAAAAGAAGAAAGGGAAAAAGACCTATGATTTAACAATCATTAAATGGCTCTTCAGTCTCACGGGACCATACAGGAAGTTTATGGCCCTCGCGCTCGTGTTTATGCTGTGTACGGCGCTCCTTGAGCTTGCGGTTCCCTTAATCGCTAAAACCGCGATAGATAAATACATTTACCCCTCCTGGAGAATAGCCACATTTACCGAGAGTGAAAGGGATAAAAAGTTTGAAGAGGCGCTTGAGAATAAATACCCTGATCTGATTGTTCAGCTTAGTAGCCACTCATACCTTGTCGACACCTCAGAGCTCGGTAACGCGGACAGGCATAATTTAGAGAAGTTCGGCTTAGTGTCCGAGGAGCGCTATCTTGCAGTAACCCCGGATGATACGGAGCCGGATAAACAAAGCACCGTAAACGAGATAATAAAACAGAACCCTGACGTTTTCAGTAGAGCAGGAGAAGTATATTACTCAAGCTACGAGTCACTCCACGAGCTCAGCCGGCAGGACTTACTGACGCTTAGAGGCACAGAGATAGATCAGGTCATAAGACTGGCCGGCCTCCTATTCTTATGTCTTCTGGGTGTCTTTATATTCAGCGCTTTATATACATATATCCTAAATTACTCCGGTCACAAGATAATGCACTCGATCAGGACAGATGTTTTCTCTCACGTAATGTCCCTTCCGCAGACCTTCTTTGATAAAAACCCCGTAGGGAGACTCACGACCAGGGTAACCAGCGACGTAAACGCGATTAACGAGATGTATACCTCGGTTATGGTCCAGTTCTTTAAAGACATACTCGTAGTGATCGGGATATTCATAGTCATGTTCTATATGAATGAAGAGCTCACTTATTACGTCATTATTCTCACAATTTTGATGGGATTTTTCGCGGGTCTTTTCCGGATGAAGCTCAAGACCGTTTACAGGGACATCAGAAGATCCATTGCCAAGCTAAACGCGTTTGTTCAGGAGAGCGTGAGGGGCATCGTGCTCATTAAGCTCTACAACAGAGAGATGGAAAACTATGAGAAGTTCAAAGGGGTCAACAGAGAAAACTATAAGGCCAATATGGACCAGCTCTGGGTCTACGCGACATTCAGACCTTTTATAGAATTCACGAGCGTATTCACTGTAGCATTTATCCTATGGTACGGGGGGATGGAGGTGCTGAGGCTCGACATTACACTTGGCGCACTGATAGCCTATCTCTACTATGTAAGGATGCTGTTCAGGCCCATAATGGAGCTTGCGGAACGCTACAATATTTTTCAATCCGCGGCGGCGGCTACGGAGAATCTTTACGACCTTGTACAGGCAGAGCCGGAAGAGTCGGGCTATATAAGCGAGAAGGCGCTTAAAGGGAAGCTTGAATTCAAAAACGTATGGTTTTCCTATGATGGAAGTGAGTGGGTGCTTAAAGACGTGTCCTTCACCATAGAGCCGGGTGAGACCGTCGCTCTCGTAGGTCTTACAGGCTCAGGTAAAACGACTATAGTAAACCTGATCCTCAAATTCTACGATATCGATAGAGGGCGAATACTATTCGACGGAGTAGACCTAAAGGAGCTCAGTCCCGAGTATCTAAGACGGAACATTGCAGCCGTATTTCAGGACTTGTTCTTATTCGGAAAGAGCATATCAGACAGTAACACAGCAAACGAATTCTCGAAGGTAGTACACTTGGACGATATTTCCGATACTAATGGACGCTCAATCTCATCTGGAGAAAAACAATTGGTCTCGCTAGGCCACGCGTTCTCAAAAGAAGCGAATTTTATGATACTTGACGAAGCGACATCAAGCATAGACGCAAATATTGAGAAAAAAGTCCAGGAAGTAATCCATCATACTAATAAGTCGCGCACGACTCTGATAATTGCGCACAGACTCTCAAACGTAAGAGACGCCGACAGGATTATGGTCATACACAAGGGCGAGATCACAGAGACCGGTACTCACCAAACGCTACTTGCCAAAAAGGGTATATACTACAACCTATATCAACTTCAAAACGAAATTCAGCGATTCTCTTCGCTTAACAATTAGCATAATCTCAAACATCGCGGCTACACATTATGAGCTTACCAACTTTAAATAAAGAGATACAAACCCTTAAAGCCCATCTTGCAAAAAGAGAAAGTTTTAAGGACACAGAGCTATCGGTAGTCTTGTCCCCATACAGGATATCACCTCTCGGAGCTGAGATAGATTACCAGGGGGGACCGGCGCTCTGTATGACTGTAAGCGCTTACACCTTACTTATGTTTATTCCTGTAAAAGAAAGAAAAATAAGGCTATATAGCGTGAATGATCCGGGTGTAGTCGAATTTGACCCAGGGCACGTTAAATCAACCGAAAAGAATGACTGGGGTAGATATGCTATGGGAGCTGCAAAAATTATAGATGAGCGCTATGGTGTCGAATGCGGATTCACTGGCGCTGTGTACAGGACTCTCCCTGATGACGGCCTGGGGATTTCTTCCTCTGAAT
>JGI24023J19991_10001040_pt1 | contig 21749 bp, 22 predicted proteins | sample Cruoilmetagenom1_FD_19991 | JGI IMG/M metagenome (IMG submission 19991) | reverse complement strand
TAGAGAACGATGGACATTGGCATTATCCTGTCTGTAATATCCGTCAATAGCTGTAAGGACCGCTTCGGGCTTCTGACTGGTGGCAGCGCTGTCCAGATAGATTAAGTCCGGATTGGCCGCGAGAAGAGGAAACTCATTTCGAACATCATCCTCGAGAAAACCTCTTGGATCGGTCAGAGACCGTTCGGTAAGAGGATCGGTTGAATGGGTGTCAGAGGTCATAGAAAATCTGGAAGTTCTACCCATATTTCCTCCCCACGGGCTTCGACGGGAAAAGAGGGGACATCATCGGTGGCCGGTAATCCCTGGACTTCTCCACTGCGGCAATCGAAAGAAGATCCATGCTTTTCACAGTATACACGGCCCCGCCAGACTTCGCCTTCGGAAAGTTTGGAGAACTCATGGGAACAAGTGTCGTCCAATGCAGCCCAGCCGTTGGAGAGTTTAAAAATAACTATGTCAAAGCCTTCCACATCTACAGGGAGAGACTGCCTGCCCATGGGAAGGGATTCAAATTCAGCGGCATCAGCCACTTTCAGCCAACGACTCATAATATCCCATCCAGACTGTCGGTAAGTACATCTATAAGGGTGTCAGGAACCAGAACCAACGCCTCTGTCAGAAATCCACGTGTGAGTTCTTTTTTCGCCTCTACAGGAGAGAAACCACGACTCTCGAGATAAAAAAGATGGGAGGGATCCATCTTGCCGGTCGTTGAACCATGACTGCACTTTACATCATCGGTAAGAATATTCAGCTGGGGGATGGAATCCGCCCTGGCACCCTCACCAAGAACAAGATTCCGGTTTGTGAGGTAGGCATCGGTTCCCTGAGCATCAGGGGAAACTTCAATTAAGCCATGGTAAACACTCCGCCCGCCCGGGCGGACGGCCCCTTTGTAAAGGGCTGTGGAAGAGGCCCTGGGAGAAAGATGATTCTGTATTGTTCCGATATCTTTGTGGCTGTCTTCTTCAGCCAGAAATAGTCCGTTAATCCGGGCCTCAGACCCTTTACCGGAAAGTACCACCCTGCCCCGGGTTTTCACCAGACGACCACCGAAATGAGCCTCAGTAAACTCAAGCCGGCTGTCTCTTTCAAGAAGCAGATTGTCGTGGAGAAAGAAAACTACACCGTTCCCCAGATTCTGATTCATAGCGATATTCAGAAGGCTGTTCTCCCCGAGGGAAGCTGTCAGGCCGGCATTAACCACTGGAATAATTGATTCTTGAACTTCCGGAGCGCCATCAAAACTCCACAACAGGTTGAGCTCTACGCTCCCGGGAAGTGCAATATGCAGGTGAGGGGCGGAAAATAACGGTGATTGCTCATCTCCTGCTATAAGTCTTTCTTCAATAATCACCGGTTCTTTCAGCTCAGCTCTTTCCGGCAAACTGATATGCAAAGCCCCGGGAAAACTGCGCCAGTGCCAGGCGGTAATTCTGTCGGTCTCCTGGTTTAATTCAGCGTTTGCGGACTGTTCCAGGCTGATAGGGAAATCCTCCGGAGATCTATCCTGGGAAACCCACTCAACGATGAGTCCCTTTTTAACGGCTTCCTCCGAAAGTGCCATGGCAACCGGAATACCTTTTTCAGTTATCACCCGGGCGGCATAGTTCTCCGGCAGCAGGGGGGTCGATCGTTCATCGATATCCCCGGTGCTGAAAATCGGTAAATCGGCTGTTTTATCCAGCAGATCTTTGGGGAGCAATCTGGAAAGATCGGTTCGCCGCCACTCTTCTTCTGTGGTATCCGGCCAGCTCAGTTTATCAAAGAGCTCTGCAGCTAATTGAGGTACAGATCGATTCATCCGACACTCCCTTCCATCTCAAGTTCAATCAGGCGATTCAGCTCCACGGCGTACTCCATGGGAAGCTGTTTTACCAGAGGATCGAGAAATCCATTCACAATCATCATGGAGGCCTCTTCCTCGGAAAGCCCCCTGGCCATGAGATAGAACAGCTGATCCTCGCTGATCCGGCTCACTCTGGCTTCATGTTCCACCGAAACATCGTCTGATTCCACTTCCATGTAAGGAAATGTTTTACTGATTGATTTCTCATCCAGTATCAGAGCATCACAAACCACATGGCTTTTCACATCATGTAAACCTTCGGCCACTTTTATCAGTCCCCGGTATGTTGCAGTCCCCCCATCTTTGCTGATGGATTTGCTGGTGATGATACTGCTGGTATTGGAGGCGTTATGAACAATTTTTCCTCCGGTATCCTGTTCCTGATCTTTGCCGCCGAAAGCAATGGAGAGAACTTCCCCATGGGCACCCTCTCCCATAAGCCAGACGGCAGGATACTTCATCGTCCGCTTGGAGCCGATATTGCCGTCCACCCATTCCACAGTGGCATTTTCCTTTGCAACAGCCCGTTTGGTTACCAGATTGAAAATATCTCCAGACCAGTTCTGTATGGTTGAATATCTCACCCTGGCCCCTTTTTCAGCCACAATTTCAACAACGGCGCTGTGCAGGGAATCGGTGGTATAAACCGGCGCGGTACAGCCCTCGATATAATGAACAAAACTGTTCTCATCAACGATGATGAGGGTTCGTTCAAACTGACCAAAGTTCTCCGAATTAATTCGAAAATAGGCCTGAAGCGGAATCTCCACATTGATGTTAGGTGGTACGTAAATGAAGCTCCCTCCGGACCAGACAGCCGTATTTAAAGCAGCGAATTTGTTGTCGTTAAAGGGAATGATTGTACCGAAGTATTTTTGTACTATGTCGGGATGTTCCTCCAGGGCTTGTTCCGGAGAAAGAAAAAGTACACCCTGAGATTTCAGATCCTCCTGTATGGAGTGATACACCACTTCCGAATCATACTGAGCTCCCACGCCAGCCAGGAATTTCTTTTCGGCCTCCGGGAGCCCCAGACGGTCGTAGGTTTTCAAAATATCTTCAGGGAGATCTTCCCAGTTTTTCACTACTGACTCTGTAGGTTTGGCATAGTAATAGATATCCTCAAAGTCTATATTGCCGAGTCCGGCACCCCAGTTGGGCATCGGTTTGCGATAGAAGGCCCGCAGAGCCCGAAGGCGAATCTCCAGCATCCACTCAGGTTCTCTCTTCTGGGTGCTGATGGCCCGAACAACCTCTTCACTTAAACCCTTACCGGGCTTGAATACCGATTGGTCCGGATAGGCAAATCCGTATTTGTAATCCGCAAGGCCGGAAACTGGAGCCTGATTATCACTCATAAACTATCCTTCACCCAGTCATAGCCTTTAGCTTCAAGTTCATCGACAATTTCAGGACCGCCTGAGAGAATAATCCGTCCTTCTACCATCACGTGAACCTTGTCGGGCTTCACATAATCAAGAATTCGCTGNTAATGGGTTATCACCAGGGCGGAAAAGTCCTCACCCCGCAGGGTGTTGATGCCTTTGGCTACGATCTGAAGGGCATCAATGTCCAGTCCGGAGTCCGTCTCATCCAGAACAGCAAAATCCGGTTTCAGCATGAGCATCTGCAGCACTTCCATTCTTTTCTTCTCACCACCGGAGAAACCTTCATTCAGATAGCGGTTGATAAACTTCTGATCGATTCCCATGTGGTCCATCGCAGTCCGCAATTCTTTGATATAGGCTGAAACATTAAAACGTCCCTCTTCACCACGGCGAAGTTCCACCGCTCGCTTGAGAAACTTGCCTACGGTAATACCCGGAACTTCCACCGGGTACTGGAACGCCAGAAAGAGACCCGCACGGGCCCGTTCATAAGCTTCCAGCTCTGAAAGGTTGATATCACCCATAAAGATATTCCCGCCGGAAACCTCATATTGGGGATGTCCTGCCAGAACATTGGCCAGGGTACTTTTGCCCGAGCCGTTAGGACCCATCAATGCATGTATTTCTCCTGGGGGAACTTCCAGAGTAATTCCCTGTAATATTTCTTTATCCGGTAAGCCGGCTTTCAGATTTTCTATCTTCAAATTCATTTTTCCATTTCTCCTGTTAAATTGGGTATCCCAGCATCAGCCGGGCATTTTCGCTCATCCGGTTCTGATCCCAGGGAGGATTCCAGACAATCTGCACTCTCACATCCGCCACATCAGTCAGGGATCTCACATTGGATTCAATATCCGATGTGAGAACATCAACCAGAGGACAGCCGGGATATGTTAAGGTAAAATCAACCTCAGCAATGTTCCCATCGATTACTTCGGCTCTGTAAACCAGCCCCAGATCAACAATATTCATATTCAGTTCCGGATCGATAACATTGTATAGCGCGTCTATCACATCCCGATTTTCAGCCATTCCCATTACTCCCTGTAAACTCATCCAAAGTTGTATTTTCCACAAAACTCACCCATTTATCCTGAAATACCTGAATTAAGGGTTTGATGATGCAACCGATTTTATCCTGGGCACAATCCCCCCCGGGAGACATACAGTCTGCTATTCTCTCCTCACCTCTGACTGCCATAAGGATTCTACTAACCCTGATATTTTCCGGCTGTTCATTCAGCCGGTAGCCTCCCATGGGACCCTTTACAGACTTGATAAGACCATCTGTACTGAGTTTCTGAAGTATACGTGCCAGCAATTTGAAAGGGATGGCATAGCGCTGGGAAAGTTCTCTGGCAGAGAGCAGCTGAAACTCTTTCTGCCGGGACATTTCAACCAGTGAAATCAGTGCATATTCCATGTCTTTATTGAATCGAAACACCCGTCCTCCGTTAATACTACCTATTTAGTAGTATTACTCTATTGATACTGGCAGCCCGAGTCAATATCTACAGAAAAATAAATCTTTTCAACACAGCTGCGCCGGTTCTGATATAACTATGGTGTAGGAGATTCAGTTATGGACTATAACAGTTTAAACTGCAGTATCGGGTTAATGCTCATGTTTTCCGACAGTGAAGTTCCAGGAACTCCCTTATGCAGACGATCTGGAAATTATATAGGTTCCCCTATGAAGAGATTGCTGAGATGACTTTCCTCCGGTTAATCGGTCTGCGTTTTTTTACTGCGGCATTCTTTAATCTCTGTATCATTCTTCCCCTTGCCGGAGATCCTTCAGACCCGTCGATTACCCTGGGTTTCGTCGGGGATATTATGGTTCATAACTCCCAGCTTCGCCGGGCCTGGCTGGGTGAAGATGAGTCGGGAAATGACATGGGCTACGATTTCAGCCCGGCCTTTGAATGGTTCGCCCCCTACCTCAAAAAACCGGATCTTATGATCGGCAATCTGGAGACCACCTTCGGGGGACCGTATTCTGCATGGATTACAGATGAGGAGTACGCATTCAGGGAATATCAGGCCTACCCCACATTTACTACTCCGGATGAGCTGGCTCCCGCACTTGCTGATACCGGGTTCGACCTTCTGGGCACAGCCAACAACCACTGTATGGACTCAAATCTGGAAGGTGTCAGCCGGACTCTGGAGGTGTTGGCCGATGCCGGACTTGAATCCACCGGCACTGCAGCTTCCGGATCCCCTCTCCCGTGGAGAGGGAATGTCGGTGGTTACAGTATCAGCATCATAGCCTGGACAGCTTCAGTAAACGGGCTAATCTCCTCCCGGGATATGGAGCCCGTTAACGTATTCAACGCCCGGGGGAATGACGGCCGCCTGCAGGAAATGCTTGCTGAGATACGAAATGAGGCCGCCCGGAAACCGGATCTGGTTATCCTGAGTATTCATTGGGGACAGGAATACTTCGATGAGCCGGATCAGTATCAGAAAAACCTTGCGGCACTGGCCATTGAAGCCGGGGCGGATATCATCATCGGTTCACACCCTCATGTTTTTCAACCCATCGAGATTCGCGGGGATGTCTTTATCGCATGGTCTTTAGGTAATTTCATTTCGTCACAAAGATTTCAGGAAGGGGAGCGGGCCTGGGTTGACGGATCCGCCATGATCAATCTTGAAATCAACAGGGACAAAGAGGGGAAAGCCCGGGTATTCAGCGCTGCATTTGTACCAATTTACATTCACTGGACCTCAGAAGACATCCGGGTGCTTGGAGTTTCCGATGGTCTGTCTCCCGGTGCTGAAATCAAATTCGGATTATCCGACTACGATATTCAAAGACTCAAAGCACTGGAGTTACAGATTCCCTACCAGATTACAAGATATCTGGGTTCAATACCCGCAGAGAAGTCCGAGGGCGGCTGGATTGTCGATTTTCAGTGATGATAACCCCGATCATTTCGGGTTTCTACAAGAACGAGCAGCTTATCACCGTAGATTTCCCTGTATTCGGCAAGGGCTTTATCAGGCTGGCGTTCCCTATAATGAAATACCATACAGAGTTTCCCCTCTTCCAAAAAAGTTTTCAAGTCTTCACACTCCCACCACTCCCTGTTGGATGGACCTGATTCGTAGGTAACTCCGGCAAAGGACTCAACACCTTCAGTCATATTTTTAGCCATACAGAAAAGACCCAGAGTAGAAGCGTAGTTTTGAAGCTGATTTACATATTCAAGGCTCTCTTCGATTGAGACATGAAAACCGTACTTTTTTCTTGCATCATCATCAAAAGCCCAGTCCATATTGTCAAACTCAATGATATCAGCACCCCAGGCTGCCGCTTTATCAATGCGTAATCTCATAACCGCCAACACTTCATTACTAATCCGGTCGATAAAATATTCTCCGGGCCATTCACCCCAGTATTTCTCTACAAGGGAAGCTTCCAGGGTATCAAAATCATCCCGCCAGTCCTCGCCTGTTCCAACGCTGATATAAGCACCGACAATATTTCCCCGGGCCTTGATTGCAGGGATGGCTTCACGAGCCTCGATGCTATCAAAGGGATCCAGCAGGACATAGGCGTTATGAGCAGAGGCGAGTATATCTACCACAGAATCGGCTTTCCAGTTTTCCTGATAGGCCTGGTTCCAGAGAGAATTCACCTCAGGAATTTTATCCTCTGCAAAAAGTGATATCAAAGTAAAAAGAAACAGCAAAAACAATGGAAATCGCATAAAAACCTCTGCAATTCAGAATTTCATCCAAGGGATTCCTGGAAAAAGGAGAACTCGATATCATCAAATCCCGGAAGTGTCTCATGTCCGAAATCCGGAAAAATCCGCAGGGCTTTGGGTGATGTTATTTTGTTAAAAGCTGCAAACTGACTGGAGGGAGGGCACACCTCATCCATCAGCCCTGAAGCCATTAAAACTTTACCTTTTATACGTTCAGCCAGATGCTGAACATCAATATATCCCAGTTTTGTAAAAACCTCATTGTCCCTTTCATGCATAGGATCAAAACGCCTGAACCATTCAACCAGCTCAACATAAGCTCTTTTTGCCAGGTCCAACTCCCAGGCACGCTGATAATCGGTTAAAAAGGGAAACACAGGCGTTAAGCAGGCAATCCGGGGCTCCAATGCGGCACAGGCCAGGGTAAGTCCGCCGCCCTGGGAACCGCCCCGGGCACCAACCCGTTCCGGATCAACTCCCTCTGTTTCTATGGCAAGACCTGCCAGCTGTGCGGCATCAAGGAAAACCTGCCTGTAGTAGAGTTTCTCCGGTAAATCGGATAAACCTCTGATAATATGTCCATGCTGAGTATTTCCGCTTACACCGCCGGGATCTTCAGACAATCCACCCTGCCCCCGGCAGTCCATGGCCCAGACATGATAACCCGCAGAGGCCCAGGCCAGATGAGACATCCAGCTTCCGGCATTCCCGGTGTAGCCGTGAAAGGAAACGACTGCCGGTGCTATTTCTCCGGTTAAAGAATCCTCAGGGCGAATATATCTGGCATGGATACGGGCTTCTCCCACACCGGTATAAAAGTAATCGAAACACCGAACCCCCGGGGCTTTGAAATCAGATTCCCTGATATCAATATCAGGATTTATCGACTTCATCTCATCCAGAGCCTTCTCCCAGTATTTATTAAAATCATCCGGCCGGGGGTTGGTTCCAGAGTATGTTTTAAGTTCCTCCAGAGGTAAATCAACAACTGGCATTTTTAAAACTCCTTAAAAAAAGGGGTGAAGAATTAATCCCCCACCCCCATTTCAGCACTAATTCTGTTAGACTTCGCTGGCGGTTTTCAGTATGCAACGCAGCAGAACATCGCCGCCCCGGGTGCAGTCTTCCCAGGGTGTATCCTCAACTTCAACATGACTTCTTCCGTCGATACTGGGTACGAAAATCATGGCACCCCGGGTAACTTTGTTCACCTCGCTCATATCATGGCCTGCACCGGAAACCATTCTGCGGCTGGAGAAGCCCAGCTCTTCGGCGGATTCAACAACACGGTCCCAAAGAGCCTTGTCGAAAGGAGCATGCTCCACTTTCCAGAACTCTTCGGTCTTGATGGGACAGCCGCGTCTTTCGGCAATCATTTCAAATTCCTTCTTCATCAGACGCCAGGCTTCAATAGCATGATCGTCATCCCAGCTCCTGATATCCACAGTAAAATGAACTTTACTGGGAATGATGTTCCGGCTGTTGGGGTAATTCTGAATCTCACCAACTGTCGCTACCATGTCTCCCATCTGATGAGCCACTTTATTAACGACTACGTTCATTTCGCTGAAGGCAAGTAGAGCATCATTGCGGTTTTTCATGGGTGTGGGACCTACCTGGTTAGCAGTTCCTTCAAGCCAGATGTCATACCAGTGAAGGCAGAGTATACCCTTGGGAGCACCAATCTGTATCTTCTCTGTCCAGAGAACCGGTCCCTGCTCAATATGGAGCTCATAGGCGGCTTCTACATTCCATTTTTTATGATCGCAGGGAAAATCACCCTTGTAGCCGATACGTTCCAACTCATCTCCGAATAACGTTTTACCATCTCTGTCTTTACGGTCATAAGCCCATTCTTTGGTAATATTACCCATCCAGACACCGGAGCCCATACAGGCAGGAGGATACCAGCCGCCCTCTTCATTCGTCCAGTTAACCAGAATAAAATCCCGTTCCAACTGTATTCCGGCATCGTTGATGCTGCGCATCACTTCCAGGCCGGCCAGAACACCGAGGATACCATCAAAACGTCCACCCGGGCGTTGGGTATCAAGATGAGAACCTGTCATAACGGCACCCAGATCTCTGTTTTTACCGGGACGTACAGCGAACATATTACCCATTTCATCAATGGTAAGCTCACAGCCGCAGTCTTTCACCCAACCGGCAAATATATCGCGCATTTCTTTATCTTCATCAGTAGCTGAACAGCGCTGTACACCATTGTTTTCAGTTCCACCAATCTTTGCAGAAATCTCAATCGTTTTCTGAAGCCTGGCACCGTTGATGCGCAGATTCTCAAATTGCTCGTTCCAGTTCTTAGTTCCCATAATGCTTCCTCATACTTCTATTAAATCTCCCCTGAATTTCAAGTGGAGTTGTCTGTTACTTAAAGAACCGCTCCACCGGTACTCCGGGAGATAAACTCACCATATCCGGCTTCTCCTTTCCATTCACCGTTATCCACCAGAGTGCGGCCCCGGGAAAGAACCCGGACAGGCCAGCCTGTTACTTCCATTCCCTCATAGACGTTGTAATCCACGTTCATATGGTGGGTATCAGCACTGATTGTATGCTTTTTCTCAGGATCGAAAATAACAATATCAGCATCTGCTCCTACAGAGATGGTTCCCTTCTTGGGATACATACCGAAAATTTTCGCTGCATTGGCTGAAGTAAGAGCAACAAAGCGTTCAGGGGTAATCAAACCGCTGTTAACTCCAAGATGCCAAAGAACCACATAACGGTCTTCGATTCCCGGTACTCCGTTGGGAACTTTAGCCCAGGAATCCTTTCCCAGTTCCTTACCAGGTGTCCGTCCCTCTTTGGTTCCGTCAAACCAGAACGGACAGTGATCGGTAGCCAGAGTCTGAATAGTTCCATCCCCGATACATTCCATAATAATACTCTGATCCCAGGCCGTTTTTGGGGGTGGTGAACAAATATACTTGGCTCCCTCAAATCCGCCGGTTTCGATATCCTTTTCAGTGAGGGTGAGGTACTGAGAGCAGGTTTCAGCCATGATGGGAAGCCCTTTTCGGCGGCCTCTGCGAATAGCCTGAAGCCCCTGACCCGTCGCCACATGTACGACATAAAGCGGAGAACCTGTTATCTCAACAAAGTCCACAGCCCGGCTGGTGGCTTCTGCTTCAATAATAGCTGTATGAGCCACATTGTGGTACTTCATCTCAGTCTTACCTTCCGCCAGAAGACGATCGGTGGCCAGGGAAATGGCATCACCGTTTTCCGCATGCACCATAGTGAGCATTCCCGATCCGCCAGCCTTCTCAAGAATCCGCAGGAAAGCGGTATCATCAACCTGGAACACGTTTTTATAAGCCAGGAAAACTTTGAGGCTGGTAACCCCTTCTTCTGCTATAGAAGGAATCTCGGCAATTGTTTCATCAGTAGGATCGGTAACGGCTATGTGAAAACCGTAGTCTATGGCAGCTTTGTCTTTAGCCCGGGATTTCCAGGTATTAATACCGTCAACAAGACCCTCACCTTTCGCCTGCAATGCAAAATCTATATGAGTAGTGGTTCCGCCGAATGCCGCCGCCCGATGACCGGTAAAAAAGTCATCTGAAGATACAGTACCGCCAAAAGGCATTTCCAGGTGTGTATGGGGGTCTATTCCACCGGGCATTACCAGGAGTCCCGAAGCATCGATAACCTCATCATCTTTCCGGACATCCCCGGCCAGATTTCCGATAGCAGTAATAATACTGTCTTCGATTAATACATCAGCTTTAATGGTGTCTCCGGCAGTAATAATCGTTCCGCCCTTAATAATTTTACGCATCCTTAGAATCTCCTTACTATCTCAAATTTTCTCAAACCAAACGGATATTAACTAATAAACTCCGCAAGGACATCTTTCAGTATAACAGCCATTTAATGGCTGTGATAAACTAATTTAATCTTTTTTCCCTGATTTTATTGCTATATTCATCAGGCTTGTCCAGAATTCAGGTCTTGGAAGTGCAAAGCCGGCATCCCTGGATACCCCGATGTCGCCGTCAATTCTCAATACCAGGATTTTGTTGTTCAAAGGCCTGCCGCGGAACTCACCTAAAGGCAGCCAGCCGGCCAGATGTTTCCAGGGAATTTCAACTATTTCCGGTTGTAATTCCGCGCAGATGAAAACCAGGGCATCAGAGGTAGCGAGGATAACCCCTTTCCGAGGTTTCAGGCGGCCTTCATCAGAGGAAAAACCATAAAATATCACACCGAAATCCATCGTTTCCGGCACCTTACCGCCGGTGTAGGCTTTCACCCGGCGAAGTGCCATATGGCGTTTCAGGGCAAAATAGCTGATAAGACCGCCAACCAGAACGGCAGCTAGAACAATTTTGACGACAACATTAACGTTTATCATTCTTGTTCTTCTGTTCCTCAGCATCACGCATCATCAGGAGATTCAGTGAGAATACCCCCAATCCGATTGCCAGGAGCAGCCAGATATCCTTTGAGGGATCTGAAATAAAGAACCTCTGCAGTCCTGTCTCACTCCCCATATTGAATATCATATAAAACAGGGCAATTAACAGGATAATCATCGATATCACAATGATTTTTCTGCGCATTGTAAATCTCCTTGAATTTGGAACGGCCGGGAGTCGAACCCGGCCGTACCAGAAGGACGGAACAACAAGTATTCCGTCCGGATTAAAGTACTAGATAAGGATTAAAGCTTGGCCCATTCAGCTTCAGCTGTTACCCAGGCTTCTTCTGTAGCTTCAGATGCCCACTGATCCAGACCGCGTTCTTTGGTGGTTGCACCGGGAATCGTGTTGTCCAGAATAAGTCCGACAATAGCTGTTACAGCCATGCCGCTGGCAAAAATAGCCTGAAGAATATTTCCGATAACGGCCCAGAACTGTCCGAAACTCGACCAGTCAAGAGGATTGGCACCGAACTGAGCGGGTACAGAAAGACCGGCAAAGAAGGACAAACCGATAATAAAGAGGTTCCGGGAGTTGTTCATGTTGACAAACTGAAGGTTTGATAAACCGACGGCAGCGATAAGACCGAACATACCCACAAACATGGAACCGACAACAGGCTGAGGCAGGGTTGCCAGAGTGGCTCCAAACTTACCGAAAATGGGAAGAACCAGCATAACAAAGGATCCGGTAATAATTACACGGCGGCTTGCTACACGGGTGAGACCGATGGCTCCGATATTCTCGGAGTAACTGGTGGTTCCGTTTCCTGTCTGAAAAACACTGGCAATCAGACATCCGACTCCCTCAGCACCAAGACCCTTGGAGATCATTTTAGCAGTGGGAACTGGAGCTTCGGAGATACGTGCACAGGAGTAGTAGTCACCCACAGATTCAATCATGGAAGCCAGGAATCCGGCCAGCATACCGAAAGAACCGGCTACAGTGATGCTGTTAAGCTGAGGGAATCCCCATTTGAAGGGAAGCATGGGACGGAAGCTCATCCACGGGGCAGCTGCGATCAGATTGGCCTGACCACTGACATTCCCGGCATTGCCTTCTGGAATCCATCCGGCAGCAGTTCCGATAGCGGCAACGGCCCAACCGGTAAGAACAGCAAGGAGAACGGGGAAGAGCATGAAAACTCTGCTCTTGCGGCTGAATACCTGAGAATAAATAATCAGTGCCAGCAGAGTAACACCGGAAACAACCCAGTTACCGGCCATCCAGGGAACACCGATACCGAAAAGGGCTAAACCGATCATAGCAATGGTGGGACCGATAACAACGGGACTGGCGTACTTTTTGATTTTACCGATCAGACCGGTGTAACCAAGAATAATTTCAAACAGGGATGCGAACATAACTGCCGCGGATACCTGCTGAATCATCACCTGCCAACCCATTTCCTGAGCGGCTACCATACCGACGATGGCGAACATGGGTCCCAGGAAGGAGAAAGTTCCACCCTGAATAATAGGCAGCCTGTTTCCAATCTTGGACTGCTGAATCAGAGTCGTGATACCTGAGACAAAGAACATGGTTGAAATAAGAAGAGCAAGCTCCTCGGTCGGCATGCCCATGGCACCACCGACAATGAAGGGGATAAGTACCGTTGAACCGAACATGGTAAGGTACTGCTGAAGCCCCAGTAAAATTGACAGACCCCAGGGGGGTTTGCTTCCGATTGGATAAACAACCCAGCCCGAATGTTCGGTGGGTTTCGCTGCTTCTGACATTCTGTAATTCCTCCAGAAAAGTGATTAATATAAAAAAACCGATTTTTAAATACCTACAAATAGATCAGTTCTTCATGTATTTATAACACGATTTCCTGACAATCAGAGGGGATTATACCCTGACTTACAACAATTATGTAAATTTATTTCCAGAAAAATTACATAAATGCCTCTTCCAAGTAATATATGCTGTTACTACGGGTTGATTATTTCCCTTAAAAACCACTCATGAAGCCGGTTGTCCCCGGTGAGTTCCGGGTGAAAAGCCGCTCCGAGGATATTCTCCTGCCTCACAAGAACCGGAAAGCCATCATAAGAACAGAGAACCTCAACGCCACTGCCCACACTATCTGCAGGAATACGGGGAGCTCGAATAAAAACCCCCTCCATAGCTGATTCTGAGAACTCGGGAGAACCTGGAATAGTGATATTCAAAGAAGCTTCAAAGCTGTCGAGCTGACGGCCATAGGCATTCCTGGCAACTGTAATGTTAAGCCCCCCGAGACGTGGAAGAGCATCCCAGTCCTTCAACCGATCGGCAAGAAGGATAAGTCCGGCACAGGTACCGAACACCGGGAGGCCGCCTTTAATCAGTTTCTGCAGTGGTTCAATCAGTCCCCATCTTACCAGCATCTTACTCATTGCGGTACTCTCACCGCCGGGGATAATCAAAGCGTTAATACCCGGAAGATCATCAGGATCCCGCAGCTCAACAGTCGATACACCCAGAGATTTAACAACGTCTATATGACGGGCAAAGGCGCCCTGTAGGGCCAGGACGCCGATAGTTTTTCTGTCCGGCACTAATTTTTACCAGCCCCGGGAAGCCAGCCGTTCCTTTTCGCTTAAATCATCACAGTTAATACCAACCATGGGCTCACCCAGGTCTTCAGATATCTCTGCCAGCTTTGCCGGATCTTTGTAGTTGGTAACTGCTTCAACAATGGCCTTGGCCCTTCGAGCGGGGTCTCCGGATTTAAAGATACCCGACCCGACAAACACGGATTCGGCTCCCAGATGCATCATCAGAGCCGCATCTGCAGGAGTGGCCACACCACCGGCAGAAAAATTGGGGACCGGCAGTCGGCCGATTCTGGCCACTTCTTCAACAAGATCGTATGGGGCACCCATATCCCGGGCGGCGCTCATCAGCTGATCTTTAGGCATTACGGTAAGTACATGAATCTCATCCATCAGGGTACGCATATGCCGTACCGCTTCGATAACATCTCCGGTACCGGCCTCACCCTTGGTTCGAATCATAACAGCACCTTCGCCGATACGCCGCAGAGCCTCGCCGAGATTTCGGCAGCCGCAGACAAAAGGAACTTTGAAGGAGGTTTTATCCACATGATACTGATCGTCCGCCGGCGTGAGAACCTCACTTTCATCAATAAAATCAACACCCAGAGCTTCGAGGATTCGAGCTTCCATAAAATGACCGATACGGCATTTCGCCATTACCGGAATACTGACAGCTTCCTGTATACCCTTAATCATCTTTGGGTCCGACATACGGGAAACCCCGCCATCGGCTCGAATATCTGCAGGTACTCTTTCCAGAGCCATAACAGCTGAAGCACCGGCTTCTGCGGCAATTACAGCCTGCTCGGGAGTTACCACATCCATAATAACTCCGCCTTTCAGCATTTCAGCCAGACCGACATTCTTTCTCCATTCAGAGCTCTGTCTTCCCGACCATATTTTTTCACTCATAACCGATTACCTCTCTATACAGCTATTTACAAACTCATCGTCTTAGATAACCACTGTGCCGTCAAAGTGTCAAGAATGGGAGTGATTTACAAGCGTTGTTGAATACAATACCAGAGCCGCTGCAACCAGGAAAAATGCGATTCCCCGGAATAATCCGAAGTGTTCCCCATAAACGAAAACCCCAAGAAGAAGCATGATGGTGGGGGCCAGATACTGAAGAAAGCCCAAAGTACTCAAGGTTATACGTTTTGCCCCGACTCCGAACAGCCATAGAGGTAAAAGTGTTACCAATCCGGCAAGAACCAGCAGCAGCGTTACTACTGTGCCGAATCCGGTAAAATGAAGTAAACCTCCAACTCCCCTGAATACAAGATACACAATAGCAATAGGACTCAACAGCAGTGTTTCCCAGGCCAGAACCTCAATACTGTCAATTTCTGAAGAAAGATGCTTCACAGCAAGGCCATAGAACCCGAAGGAGAACGCCAGAACCAGACTCAGCCAGGGAAATACGCCGCTTTCCAGGGTCATCAAAATAACAGCGGCAGAGGCAAGAAAAATAGCAATATAACGGATACGCCCCATCCGTTCAGAAAAGAAAATCACACCGAGGAGAACGTTAATCAACGGGTTGATGTAGTATCCCAGGCTGGCTTCAACAATTCTCCCTGAGGATACAGCCCATAAATAGAGACCCCAGTTACAGCTGATGAGTACCGCAGCCATTAATAGATAACCTGCAACCTTACTATTTATATTACTGCGGCTCAGTGGCCGTTTTCTGAGAAGAACGATAAGCCAGGCGACTATTCCCGCTCCGGCCACCCTCCAGGCAAGAAGTTCCACCGGCGGAACCACAGAAAGAGACTTCCAGTAAATCGGAAGAAAACCCCAGAGAACATACGCAGATAAACCGGCTGCCACACCAATTTTTATTTCATTGTTCTTTTTTTCATTCACAACCGCAGTCTAGTCTTTATCAGCTCCCCCATGGCACCCCGAAATGTCCCGTTTACCAATCTTTTCCAGGAAGGGACGATATTGAAGAGTTCCATTTTGAAGGCAATCTGAATTCCCTCTCTCACTGTAATAGAGTTATCATAGTTGCCATGAGCAGCAGCCACGGCGGAATCAATCCATGGGCCATGAAAGAAGCGGGCATCAATCCCGATGATGTGATGGACTTCAGTGTCAGTATCAATCCGGTATCCCTTCCTCCATCTATTAAGAGAGTATTCAGGATTCTGCCATCTACCGCTATCCCGACAGCCGAAGCCGTAACCTTATAGAGAAGCTTTCCCGGGAGTACGGCCATCCTCCGGAAGAATTGATGGTGGTAAACGGAACATCTCAGGCCATATTTCTGATTGCCGCCGCCTTTCTTAAAACTGGAGATACCACACTGATTGCCGGCCCCACATACAGTGAATACCGGGACGCCTCGGAAGTTTCCGGTGCCCGGGTTATCGAATACAGGGCCAAGGTAGAGAAAAACTTCAAACCCGACAACAGGGAACTCAGTCGAATTATCAGAGAAGAGCAACCGAAGGTCTTCTGGATCTGCAGCCCGAATAACCCCACCGGTTCCTGGCTGGAGAAAAAACAGCTGCTGGAACTTTCAACCGCCTGTGTGGAAACAGGTTGCCTCATGGTTCTTGATAAAGCCTATCACTGCTTTGCCCCTCCGGGATTACTCCCCGAATTATCCCTTCCGTTTGTTATCACACTGCACTCCATGACTAAAGATTTCTGCATCCCCGGTCTTCGTCTGGGTTGGATACAAGGCGAAGCTCCGGTTATAGAGACCATTCTCCGCAGGCAGCCCGACTGGAGTGTGAGTGCCCCGGCTCAGGATGCCGGAGCTGCCTGTATGGATAATCTGGATTATTTTAAAGAAAGCTGGAGGGAAACCAGAGAAAATACCGTGCTGATGACCGATAGACTTCGAGCCCTGGGACTCACAGTTTTTCCCAGTGCAGGAAATTTTCTCATGGTTAAAATCGGGGATAAAAGCGGTGACGATGCCGGGGTAAAAAAGCTCAGCCGGGAACTCTGGAAAGAACTCATTCTGATTCGGGATTGTGCCTCCTTCGGCCTTGAAGGCTTCATACGCATCGGAACCCGTTCTCTCCCGGATATTGATGTCTTGCTGAAAAATATTAAAAGGAACCTTTAAAATGATACTTATTATCGGCGGTGTGAAAAGCGGTAAAAGCTCCTGGGCCTCCACTCTGGCCTCCCGCCGGGAAAACATCGGCTCCATTACCTATCTGGCCACCGCCCGGGCCGGAGATGATGAAATGAAAGACCGCATACGCCGTCATCAGGCCGACCGCCCCTCCTCCTGGTTAACCGTTGAAGAGGCTGATAATCCCGCGGGATATTTTTTGGAACAAACCTCTGCCGTCCCTGCGGGTTTATACCCGAACACCGTGCTTTTCGACTGCATCACCCTGTGGCTCACCAATATTCTCTCACCCTTTGGAGACGAGCCAAATCGGGAAAAGGCCCTGGCCCTGGGAGAGAAGGAAGGGCAACGGCTTCTTCAGGCTGTTCTTGAATGGGAAAAAGGAGCAGCTGAAGGTGTTAGAGAAACACTCATCGTATCCAACCATGTGGAGGCCGGACTTATATCCCCATGGCCTCTGGGCCGGATATTCCAGGACATCGCCGGACTCACACATCAGATGTTCGCCGCCGAGGCATCCGGGGTATATCTGATGACCGCCGGAATCCCTCAGAAACTCAAATGAAAAAACTCCCGGAACTCAACACTGAAAGAACTCACCTGAGGCTTCTCAGCCAGGAAANGGCAGTGCTGGCTGCCCGGTATTATGAAGAAAACAAAGAGCATCTGGCTCCCTGGGAACCNNAGAGGCTGCCTGAGTTTTTTACCCCGGGANATTGGGATGAGCAGATAGCTGAAAATCTGAAGGCCTTTGAAGAGAAGACAGATATCCGCCTGTTCGCTCTGGATCTGCAGGACAGTGAAATCCTTGGANTCTGTAATTTCACCAACATCAGCTTCGGGCCCTTTATGGCCTGTCACCTGGGGTATTCAATATCCCGGCGATTCGAGGGAAAGGGCTTAATGAGTGAAATACTGGAAGCCGGAATAAAGTTCATGTTCGAAACCATAGGGCTCCACCGGATTATGGCAAACTACCAGCCTCACAATTATCGAAGTGCTGCCCTTCTGGACAGACTTGGTTTTATCCGTGAGGGCTATGCCCAATCGTATCTCAAGCTGAACGGGGCGTGGCGGGATCATGTACTCACCTCAAGAATTAACCACAATGCGGATGAAGCCTGAACCGGGGTTCATCCGGTTTTTATATTTCTGCCGCCGGGAGAACCTCTACCTGCACCGAGTGTGTCCGGGAACCCAAAGATGGTGTAGTAGGCTCAGTACTGGTAACATTGTTAACCGTTGAGTCAAGATTCCAACTGCCGTTAAAGACCCTCACAACCCCTCTCATAACACAATCATCCAAATGAAGTTTTAATCTCAGATCCCCCTGCAGACTGACAACCCGCACAAACTGTCCCTCAGTCAATAACCTGGCGGCCCCGTCAAGAGGGTTCATACTCAGCTCATCCTTTTCCCGCTTTATCACCCAGGGAAGATTCGATCCTGTGGAGTTCACCCGGTATTTCGCATGGGGGGTTACCATCCTCAGCGGGAAGCCTAACTGAGCTTCTTCTTCCTGCTGCAGGAAGAAGTCATCCCGGAACCCCGGGTTATCACCGGCAGAGAGGTGAATTTTTCCTGTTTCAGTTTCCAGGGGATTCCGATCAGGATCTGAGATATAGTCTTCCAGCCCTACTCTGTTGTGCGCCCCGCCATCAAAGATTCCTGTNCGCCGAAACTCTTCTTTATTATCGATATCAGAATGTTCCATAAAATAATCCAACCATTCCCGGGTACTCCGGTCCTGAGTGAAATCAGCTTCAAAACCCATTCTCTCTGAGAGGAGCCGGCAAACCTCATAGTCATCCTTAACACCCTCAGGAGGCTGCTGTATCTGTGCCGAATAGTAAAGGTAGTTGTTGTCTGGAAAAACAATGTCATCCCGCTCCAGATAATGGGAAACCGGAAAAACCACATCACTCCACCGGGCCGTGGGAGTGAGAAAAAAATCATGGGTAACCAGAAAGCCTACAGCTTCCAGCGCCCGGCGGTTCTTGATCACATCGCTACCCTGTATAAGATAATTGGTTCCGATGTTGTAAATTCCCTTAATATCCGATGGGTACCCCCCGCTTCGCCCTTCTAATACCGCATCAGGCCAGATGTTCACCGGAATTGAAGGCTGATCCGGCCGATACAGCGCAGAAAGACTGCCGCATCGGGGTTTGGGCGCTGCATCCCAGACATGAGCCCCCGCACTTCCTCCAGGGATACCGCTATTACCCCGGGCTGCCTGAAGAACTATGGAAAACCNGTAGGCTTCCTCCCCGCCAAGAGCCCTTTGAATTGAAAGTCCCGGAAGCATTGCCGCCGGTGTTACCCTTCCATAAATATCTGCCAGCCAGTCAAAATCCTCCCTCTTCATACCGCTGATTCTGCAGGCCCATTCCGGCGTTTTAGGGGTCTCATCTCCCTCCCCGAGAACGTAACTCTCTATCACATCCCAGCCTGAGCTGTACCGTTCAAGAAAGTCCCTATCTACCTTGTCTCTGCGGATAAACTCGTAGAGTAATGCCGCCATCACCGCCGAATCGGTCCCCGGATACAGGGAAATCCACCGGGCTCCCAGGCGGTCAACAGTACCGGTTTTAACAGGATCCAGAACCACCATGGGGACACCCCGGTATTTCAAATCCAGGAGAACCGACTCCAGCTCATTCCCGAACCTTGTGGTAAAAACATCCGCTCCCCAGAGGATAACCAGCTTACTCTGAAGAAAAGTTTCCGCATCCGAGCCGTGACGCCCTCCCAGCACCAGACCGGCGGTATAACTTGCAGCAGTATTGCTGTAGTAGCCGTGGGTCCGGGTGATGTTTCCCAGAAGATTAAAGAATCTCCCGGCCACCTTCCCGGTGTTATGCAGAGCACTCCTGCAGGCCCCGGATCCTGCCAGTCCCAGAAGAGCCTCATCACCATAGCGGTTTTTAAGCCCCTGCAATTTCTCCGCGGTTAAATCCAGAGCCTCATTCCAGGAGGCTTCCCGGAACTCCCCGGAACCCCTCTTTCCGGTGCGGATTAAAGGTTTTTTCAGCCGATCAGCTGCGTTAATCGTATCAAGAGCCTTCAGCCCGCGAATGCAGGAGCGCATCCGCTCACCTTTCAGCGGGTTATCTTTAAGCATCCCGGCAACAGCTCCGGATCCAGGGAAATAGGCTAAAGGGCAGGTGGCGCCGCAATCGCGATTGCAGGCTACAGGGATGTACGATGATTCAAAGTTTGAGATCATCCCCCTATTATAGGGATAAAGCATTTTGCAGGACACTCCGGTGTTGAAATTATTCCCCGAGTCCTTCAAATTATACTCGTAAAATCTGATTTTAAAGGGAATTTGATAAATGACCTCTTCTCAAGCCGAACAACTGATTAACGATACCATCAATTCAATCAAGCCTCTGGACGGTAGTACTATGGAGGCCGCCTCAAAGCGGATGGATGCCCTGCTCAAACCCCCGGGCTCACTGGGACGGCTGGAGGAGATGGGTATAAAGCTGGCGGGAATACAGGGAACCGAACGACCGAAGACAGATGCGAAACTCTCCCTTATCTATGCCGGCGATCATGGGGTAACCGCCGAGGGGGTGAGCGCTTCCCCCCCCTTCGTATCCGCGGTAATGGTGAAAGCTTTCTGTGCCGGAAAGGCTGGGATCAACGTTCTGGCCGGCAAGGCGGGGGCCGAGATAAAGGTAATTGACGTAGGTTTGGCCACACCCTATGAGGAACCATCGAAATTGATTGTACGGAGGATTCGGAAGGGAACCGGCAACATCCGGGTGGAAGAGGCCATGACCCGGGAAGAGGCCTATTTAGCCGTTGCCGCCGGGATACAAACCGCCGGGGAGGCCATAGCCGAAACAGGAGCAAGTATCGTCGGTATCGGTGAGATGGGTATCGGCAATACCACCTCGGCGGCCGCTCTAACAGCGGTTTTTACCGGCCGGGATCCGGCAACGGTTACAGGAGGCGGTACAGGTGTCGGTGATGCCAGTGTTAAAAGAAAGATTAAAATAATCAAAGAAGCCATTAAACTCCACCACCCGGACTCCATCGACCCCATCGGAGTGATATCCAAAATCGGCGGTTTGGAAATTGCCGCCATGTGCGGTGCCATGCTCGCAGCCGCAGCCGGGGGTGCCCTGGTGCTTATCGACGGGTTTATCAGCGGCGCCGGGGCGTTGTGCGCCTTTGCCATGGCCCCGATTGTGAGAGAGAGAATGGTACTGAGCCATCTCTCGGCTGAACCCGGGCATCGGGCCATGGCGGCGAAGCTGGAGCTTAAGCCCCTGCTGGATCTGGGCTTTCGACTGGGAGAAGGTACCGGCGCCGCGATGGCAATGCCCCTGATTGAGGCCGGTGCGGCTCTGTTAAGCAGTATGGGAACCCTGGAAGAGGAACTGGTTAAATTGCAGGATCCCTCATGAGAGCCCTGGCTGAAGCTCTCCGCTTCCTATCCATCATTCCCTTTCCCGGCCGTCCGCCGAAAAAAACATCGATTGTTCTGGCAGTCTATCCCTGGGCCGGGGCCATCCTGGGTATCATTACCGCAGCTGCCGCATGGATATTCGGGTGGATTTTCTCCCCGGCAGGAGTTGCTGTGGTTACTGTTGCCGTCCGTATCGCTATTTCAGGGGGGCTGCACATGGATGGCCTTGCCGACCTGGCTGACGGGGCGGGCGGCGGACGGAACCGGGAAAAACGCCTG
>JGI24023J19991_10001037_pt1 | contig 21789 bp, 18 predicted proteins | sample Cruoilmetagenom1_FD_19991 | JGI IMG/M metagenome (IMG submission 19991) | reverse complement strand
GGGAAGGAGAATCCATCACCTCGACCAGGGCCGTACGCGCTTCAAACTGCTCTGAGTGATTGCGCACAAAATGAGGCCACACTTCAGCCCCTGGAATCAGGCTGTGCAAGTTGGACATCATCTGACAGCCATTACAGATGCCCAGACCAAAGCTATCCGTTCGCTGGAAAAACTCGCTAAACTGATCTTTTAATTGTGTATTGAACAGGACTGATTTTGCCCAGCCCTCACCTGCACCGAGTACATCACCATAGGAGAACCCTCCGCAGGCGACCAGTCCTTTAAAGTCGTTCAAACTGACGCGCCCTTGTTGAATATCACTCATGTGCACATCGATGCTATTAAAACCGGCGCGCTCGAATGCGGCTGCCATTTCGATATGCCCATTGACACCCTGTTCACGTAAAATAGCGATGGAAGGTCGAACACCCTTATTGAGGTATGGTGCGCTAATATCTTCATCGATATCAAAATCAACCTGCACGGTCAGCCCCGGATCGTTGGCGTCAGCAAGCCTGTCAAACTCCTGCCGGGCACACTCAGGGTTGTCCCTGAGCGTTTGCATATGCAAACTGGTTTCAGACCAGGACTGCTGGTATTCCTGACGCGAGGCAGATAACACGACTTGGTGAGCCTGGGTAAACTCAATTCGATCAGTATCATTCAATGCCCCGATGACATGGGTGTAATGCCCCAGCCCGGCATCATGTGCAGCCTTTAATACGTCATCGGTATCGTAGTGACACACCTGGATAACCGCCCCCAGCTCTTCCGAAAACAAGGCGGCATGAACATCATCACCCAAATCATCAATCTGGATATTGATACCACAGTGGCCGGCAAAGGCCATCTCACATAAGGTGGCGAACAAGCCGCCATCAGAACGATCATGATAAGCCAGCAGCAAACCGGTTTCATTTAATTCCTGAATCAGGTTAAAAAAGGCCTTAAATGCCTGTGGATCATCAAGGTCCGGGGCATGATGCCCAATTTGCTTGTAAACCTGCGCCAGAGATGATGCACCGAGCCTGTTGAGTCCCTTACCCAGATCGATCAGGATCAGATCGGTATCACCCTTGTCAGTGCGTAATTGTGGCGTCAACGTCTTGCGCACATCCGTGACCTCGACAAAGGCAGATATCACCAACGATAGTGGTGCCGTTACCTCCCTGGTTTTGCCCTCGTGTTGCCAGACCGTTTTCATCGACATGGAGTCTTTACCTACAGGGATGGTAATACCCAATTGTGGACACAATTCCATGCCGACCGCTTTAACAGCCTCAAACAAACCCGCATCTTCACCGGGATGCCCTGCAGGAACCATCCAGTTGGCTGACAACACCACTCGTCCCAGTTTTCTGATACGTGCTGCCGCCAGGTTGGTAAGCGCTTCACCCACCGCCATGCGTGCCGAGGCGGCATGATGGATCAGCGCGATCGGCGTGCGTTCGCCGACGGACATCGCCTCCCCGCAATAAGCCGAGTAGCTACTGGCAGTAACACCCACATCAGCGACCGGGACTTGCCATGGCCCGACCATCTGCTCACGTGCGATCAGGCCGGTCACCGAACGGTCACCGATGGTGATGAGGAAATTTTTGCTAGCCACCGTCGGCAGTCTCAAGATCCTCAAGGCTGCCTCGGACAGATCTATAGAAGCCGCGCTGAACTCTTGCTTGGTAAAAGGATGATGGTTAACATCGCGCAACATTTTGGGTGGCTTGCCCAGCAAGACCTCCATGGGCATATCAATCGGTGTGTTATCAAAATAACCATCGCCGACCAATAATTGCTGCTCTTCCGTTGCTTCACCGATGACGGCATAGGGGCAACGTTCTCTTTCGCAAATAGCAATAAAGGTATCCAGGTTATCCTGGGTGACTGCCAGGACATAGCGCTCCTGTGATTCATTACACCAGATTTCCATGGGTGACATACCTGGCTCGTCATTGGGGATTGTTCTCAATTCAAAGCGCGCACCTCGCCCGCAATCATTGACCAATTCTGGCATGGCATTCGACAGTCCGCCAGCACCGACATCATGAATAGAAACAATCGGGTTATCACCTCCCATTTGCCAGCAACCATCAATCACTTCCTGGCAACGTCGTTCCATCTCGGGATTACCACGTTGCACTGAGGCAAAGTCCAGGTCCTCATGACTACTGCCCGACGTCATCGACGATGCCGCCCCGCCACCAAGGCCAATCAACATCGCCGGACCACCAATGACGATTAACTGTGCGCCGACGGGGATCGTATTTTTTTCTACATGGTCAGCCTTGATATTACCGACACCACCCGCCAGCATGATCGGTTTATGGTAACCACGGATTTCATCACCACTGGGTCCAGGTACTATCTCTTCGTAAGTCCGAAAATATCCATTGATGTTCGGCCTGCCAAATTCATTATTGAACGCGGCCGCGCCGATAGGTGCTTCAAGCATGATATCCAGCGCCGAGACAATGCGGCCCGGTTTACCATGATCCACTTCCCAGGCCTGTTCCGCACCGGGTATACGTAAATTGGATACAGAAAAACCACACAGTCCCGCCTTGGGTTTGGAACCACGCCCGGTCGCGCCCTCGTCGCGTATCTCGCCCCCTGAGCCAGTCGCCGCACCGGGGAACGGTGAAATAGCAGTCGGGTGATTATGCGTCTCAACCTTCATCAGGATGGACATTTCCTCTTCGTGGTAGGCGTAGGAACGCGACCCGGGATCGGGATAAAAACGACCCGCCTGGGGACCATTGATGACCGCCGAATTATCTTTATAAGCGGACAGAATGCCGCTCGAATGCTTGTAGTAAGTATTGCGTATCATGGCAAACAGGGATTCTGCCATTGGCTTGCCATCAATCACCCAATCCGCATTGAAAATCTTGTGTCGACAATGCTCCGAGTTGGCCTGGGCAAACATCATCAACTCAATATCATTCGGGTTACGATTGAGTGCGGTAAAATTCTCGACCAGATAATCAACTTCATCATCTGCCAGGGCCAGGCCCCATTCGCGATTGGCAAAATCGAGCGCCTCACGTCCACCACCGAGGATATCCACCGTTTGCATGGGGTCGGGATCGGCCTGCTTGAACAGCGCCTCGGCATCATCCAGTGAATAAAACACAGACTCGGTCATACGATCATGACAATGCGGGATGATTAACGCCAACTCACCATCACTGAATTCCTCAGCGCCAGCTTGCTCAAGATAAAAAGCAATACCGCGCTCGATACGCCTGACAGCACCCAGGCCACAATTGTGAGCAATATCCGTCGCCTTGCTTGACCAGGGTGAGATGGTACCCGGTCTGGGCACTACCAGTAGCAACTGCCCCTGATGCCCGCCAGCCTGCAAACTCGGACCGTATTGCAATAAACTGTCGAGAATAAGCGCCTGTTGATCATTCAGCCCCTGATCCAGGTCGACAAAATGCACATATTCAGCATAGATCGCCGATACCCCAGGGACATCCTGACGTACATTACGGATAAGTTTTTCCAGACGAAAGGCAGATAAAGCGGGCGAACCCTGCAATTGAAGCATTAGTTTGTCCTGATGTTGGATATTGCTGTTGGTTAAGACCTGATTCTACTAAATATGCCAGAGCAGGGGAAAGGAAAAAGGCCAGATGGACGGAAATTTAACTGACAACATCCCAGTAGAGATGGCAAGACCGATTGGTCTGGCCAGCAAAATATCAGGGATTCCCGGCGATTGCTTGTAGATCTTTCCAGTAAAAACCCTCCTCCTGATCTGCCAGTTCGATACGTTGATGCGAACAACTCATGGCATGGGCAAAGGTTTCGATGACGATATCCGGATGGTTGTTTTTTTCGCTCAAATGAGCAGCAACAATATATTGCAACTTGCTGCAATCAATACTCTGCAACAACTCGGCTGCCTGGTCATTACTGAGGTGCCCTGTCCTGCCAGATACACGCCTTTTCAGTGACTGGGTATAACTACCTCCCATCAGCATATCCAGGTCGTGATTCCCTTCGAGCAAGAGTGCATCCAGCCCATCCAGCATCATTTTAATGTGTGGTGTGATCGAACCGGTATCGGTCAATATGCCCAGACGTTGGAGACCATTCGAGAAGACAAACTGCACGGGTTCGCGGGCATCATGAGGTACGGGAAAGGGATTCACCTCCAGTTCATTGATCATGAAGCCCTGATGACTGCTGAACAGCGATATGTGCGGATACTCTTCGCGCTGCTTACAATGAGAATAAGTTCCCGATGTCATCCATACAGGCACCTGGTACTTTCTTGACAGACGCGCCACACCACGCACGTGATCACCGTGCTCATGCGTCACCAGAATAGCGTCAATATCTTCAGGCGATTTATCCAGGCGGGGCAAACGCTTTTCCATTTCGCGCGTGGAAAAACCACAGTCTAGCAGGACACAGGTATCTCCCGACTCGATTAAGGTAGCATTGCCTTTGCTACCACTACCCAGCGATGCGAATCGTAAGGTACTCAACCAGCGCCAGCGTTATTTCAACTGCTCGAGTAACAGCTTCAATATTCGCTCGGCAGTGGATGACGTCTCGATATCACCCTTTTCATTATTGACCACCACACTGACTACCTCACCTTGCTCAGCTAATTTAACCTGATACAAGGCCTCTACCCCTTGTTTATCATCAGACCAGAATTTCAGGCTGGATAACACGCCACCCTTCTTCTCGGTGCGATCCGGGTCACTGTATTTAACATAATAGATACCCTGGGAACGATCTCGGTCAACCACCGTGAAACTGACGCGATCAAGCGCCAGGCCAACAAGGCGCCAGGCCCTGGAAAAATCCCGATCCAGGATCAGCGAAACATGCTCTTTATCATCAGTTTGCAAACGCGCCTTGTCTTTTTTCTCAGCGGTTGAGGCCAGCACACTGTCTGCCTGTTGTTTGTGAATACCCAGATGTACCATCAGGCGCTTGAGCATCTCCGCCTCAAGCCCGGGATCGCTTGGACGAACCTCCCAAACGCTGCCTTCACTGGACAGTTCACTACCCAGGACACGCTCCACCATACCCCGATGTGAAACGAATAACTCAACGGAATCGGTGGCAGGTACTTCTTCGACACGCACGCGGAACTTGTCACGCAAACCGGATGTATACGCCGAAGCAAACACCTTGCCCAGCAGGTTACGAATCGTTCCTTTGGGTATATTGGCCCTGTTTTCTGCCCATTCTGTCTCCATAAGACCCTGTTCAGGTTTGTCGACTACCAGTATAAAACCGGTCTTCAACCAGAACTCGCGTAAACGTGGCCACAACTGCTCACGTGTTCCTTTCAGGACCAGCCAGGAATTCGGACCTTCATGTTCAAAACGAATACCGTCCTGTGCAGGTAAGGTTTCTCCACCCGAGCCAGTGGTGATATTGGCCTGCTGCCCCTGATAGGCAGAATACGTATTAACGCCATCACCGGCCAGATCGGGCACTTCCATGGCCCGACTTGTACTGGGTTGTGTCAGATCGGGAGGCACGTCCAGGGACTGCTGCTTCACTGTACTCTTGTAGTCAATAGTGTCATCTGAGCCTACACTGTCAAATATTGAACAGGCTGACAGACTGACTGCCATTACCATGATAATGATGGCACCAAGTCTTTTTACATTTTTTTCTGAATTCATGTTCATCCTAAATCTTATTGAATGGCACCTGCCTGTCGAAGCGCAGCGCGTACCGTGTCGTAATTTGGCTCAGTCAGCTCGGTCATGGGTAAACGAATTCCGGCATCAATCAGCCCCATTTCATACAAGGCCCATTTGACTGGAATGGGGCTGGGTTCTACAAAGAGATCTTTGTGAAGTCCTGTCAGTGTACTATCAATGCTATGGGCTTTGTCTGCATCACCCGCCAGCGCCGCCACACACATATCATGCATTGCTTTGGGCGCCACATTCGAAGTGACTGAAATCACGCCTCTGCCACCCTGCAGCATAAAATCGCAACCCGTCATATCATCGCCGCTATAGAGTTCCAGGCGATCACCGCATAGATCAAGGATCTGTTTCAATCTATCCAGATCACCGGTGGCTTCCTTCAAGCCGATAATGTTAGGGATATGGGAAAGGCGCTCGACTGTCGTCGCTAACATATCACAGGCCGTGCGTCCGGGGACGTTATATAAAATCTGCGGGATCGGCACAGCATCGGCTACTGCCTTATAGTGAAGATACAGACCCTCCTGGGTCGGCTTATTGTAATAGGGAGTAACCAGCAGACACGCATCGGCACCTGCCTCCATGGCACAGCGGGTCAGATGGATGGCCTCGCTGGTGGAATTGGCACCCGTCCCGGCAATCACCGGCACCCGCCCCCTGACTTTATCGACAACATAGCGTATCAGGTCACAATGTTCCTTTTCATCCACCGTCGCTGACTCACCCGTGGTACCGACAGCAACAATGCCATCAGTTTGATTTTCAATGTGAAATTCAATCAGTCTGGACATGGACTCGTAGTCCAGCTCGCCACCCCTGTGCATAGGGGTCACCAGAGCGACCATACTCCCGTGGAACATCATAATTCTCCGTCAAAATTAATGCCCACATGTTACAGTAGAACGATATCAAGGTACAAGAATGAAGCCAATAAATCACGCCCCCTAAAGCCAACGACCTCCTGACTTTGCGGGTAGCCACCCTGCCTGGCAATGGCTGGCGAGCCGCCGTTGTATAGACCCTGACCAGGCATTATTTGACATTAATACTGCTTAACCATATCTATAAACAATTGCTATGGGTATATTCACAAAATCAACGACTTTTAGGCTTGATCTTAAGTTAATCTATCCTCTCCGAGGACAGAAGGACATAACATGCCAGACACTAATAACAGCACCCGGGAAATCCGCATCGACCCTATCGTACCCACCAATTCGGTACTGGTAGCCACAGCGCGTAGTATGCGCCCGCGAAAGGAAGAGGCCCCGGCCCCACGTGACACCCGAAAACATGTCGAAACCTGCCCGTTCTGCAGTGGCAATGAAGATAAAACCCCACCCACTATTGCCGCTTACCCCGAGAGTGGTGACTGGAAAGTACGTATCGTGGAAAACCTGTACCCGGTACTGGGTGAAAACAGCACCCAGGATAATCTATCCTTTGGCCTGCAACAAACCATCGAAGGCTACGGCCGCCATGAAGTCATTATCGACCACCCCTCACACGGCATCGCCATCCATGAAATGAGCGAAGATCATCTGGCCATGATATTCAAGAGCTACCAGGATCGCATGGTACATCTCTATAAATCCGACTCCCGACTAAAGTATGTCCTCGCCTTCAAGAATTTTGGACCCGCTGCCGGTGCCAGCATACCGCATACCCACAGCCAGATTATTGCCATGCCGGTAGTCCCTGAAAATCTGTTTAACGAAGTACATAACAGCAAAAAATATTTTGAAAAACAGCACCGCTGTATCTTTTGCTCGCTGATCGACGAAGCATTAACCTATGAGGCCACCATCTATGACCGTGACTCCGGTGAAGTACGCAGGAAGATTAATGTAGGCCAGTACGTTATCGAGAAAAACGAGCGTTTTGTTGCCATCAAACCCTTTGCCAGTCGTTATGAGTGGGAAATCCATATACTGCCACTCAATCACCAGGCTGACTTCCTGCATACCACCGAGGCCGATCTCAAGGCGTTTGCCAACGTCCTCAAAAACAGCATGGCTCGCCTGGAACAGGTGATCGGCGGCGCTCAATATAACTATTTCCTGCACTCCGTTCCCCATGGTAATGAATATAGTGATTGCAGCCCCAGCTACCACTGGCACCTGGAAATCTGTCCACGCACCAGCATCCCTTCGGGTTTTGAGCTGGGTTCAGGCCTGTTCGTGAACACTATCAGCCCTGAGGACGCCGCAGAGAAGTTACGCACAGTAGACTTATCCGATATACTTTAGTACAAAGATTGTGTCGGTATATTCTATTTCTGAGCGAGGACAACTATGAGTAACTATCTTGTGATTACTGCCCTGGGTAGTGACCGCCCCGGCATTGTCAATGAACTCGCCAAAAATATTACCGAACACGAGTGTAATATAGAAGACAGCCGTATGAGCGTACTAGGTGGTGAATTCGCAGTGATGCTAATGGTTTCAGGCAACTGGAACACCATCGCCAAGCTCAAGGACCAGATACCCAGCCTGGAAGAAAAGCTGGGGATGACCATCATTGCCAAAAGCACCGAATCTCGGCGGGCAGCGAAAAAAATACTACCCTATGCCGTCGAGGTCATCTCCATCGACCACCCGGGCATCGTTAACAACCTGGCCAATTTCTTTTCGTCACGTAACATCAATATCGAAGAAATGTCGACTACTAGCTACGCCGCAGCACATACAGGAACGCCGATGTTTTCGGTACATATCGAAGTCGGTATCCCTGCCAGTATGTCCATATCGGAATTACGCGAAACCTTTATGGATTTCTGCGACAATCTCAACCTGGATGCAGTACTCGAACCCGTCAAACCCTGAATACGTCCAGGCGAACAATTAACCCGCACGAGGAGTGTTAGTATGACAAAAGCCATCGTTGGCAAGAAGGTTCCCGCCTTCCATTTGCCTGCTACAGGTGATCAAAAAATACGCTTATCCAGTCTTAAAGGTAGCCATGTTGTACTTTATTTTTACCCCAAAGACAGCACGCCCGGTTGTACACGTGAGGGCCAGGATTTCCGTGACAACCTGGCTAAGTTCAAACGTCAAAATACCCTTGTCTATGGCGTCTCACGCGATAGCATCAAATCACATGAAAAGTTCAAGGAAAAACAGGCGTTCAAATTCGACCTGATCTCGGACGAAGATGAAACACTGTGCGATATTTTCGACGTGATAAAAATGAAAAACATGTATGGAAAAAAAGTACGTGGCATAGAACGCAGTACCTTCCTGATAGGGGCCGATGGAAAACTCTTACAGGAATGGCGCAAGGTCAAGGTCGATGGCCACGTTGACGAAGTACTGGATGCTGTTAAAACGTTCAACAAGGAAAAGAAAAATTAATGACTGGCAAAAAAGACATACAGGGAGCGCGACTTTTTGTACTGGATACCAACGTCCTGATTCACGACCCCACCTCGATATTTCGCTTTAAAGAGCATGATATCTTTCTGCCCATGATTGTGCTCGAAGAACTCGACGCGATGAAAAAAGGCATGACTGAAGTCGCCAGAAATGCACGACAAATGAGCCGCTTTCTGGACGAGCTACTGTCTGACAGCAGTGTTGATGATATTAAAAAAGGCCTGCCACTAGAGCCGAAAAGAACAGAATCCACACTCTCCAGTGGACATCTGTTTTTTCAGACTCAGGTCATCGAAGACAGCCTGCCCGATATTTTGCCTGGTTCAAAAAACGACAACAGCATTCTCGGCACCGCCATTTTTCTCAGGGATCATCATACCGACAAAACCATCACCCTGGTCTCCAAGGATATCAACCTACGCATCAAGGCCAATGTACTGGGTATCCATACAGAAGATTACTTTAACGACCAGGTACTCGAAGATGTTGACTTGCTTTACCGCGGATCACGCATACTCAGCCAGGATTTCTGGGAACAACACAGTAAGCAAATGGAATCCTGGATCGAGGAAGGACACACGTATTACCGCATCCAGGGGCCCGAGGTTGAAAACTGGCATCCCAATGAATTTCTCTACATGGAAAGTGATCCCGGCTTTAATTACCGCGTATGCTCAAACGAAAACAACAGCGCCGTTATCGAAGTCCTGCGTGACTACCAACAGGCATCGAATAGTGTCTGGGGTATTCAAGCACGCAATCGCGAACAGAATTACGCCCTCAACCTGCTGATGAATCCCGATATTGATTTCGTCACACTCGTCGGCATGGCTGGCACTGGCAAGACCTTGTTAACCCTGGCGGCAGGACTGGAACAAACACTGGAATCCGGACTTTATAATGAAATTATCATGACCCGTGTCACTGTCCCCGTTGGAGAAGACATCGGCTTCCTGCCGGGTACAGAGGAAGAAAAAATGACCCCCTGGATGGGCGCCTTGATGGACAACCTGGAAGTACTGACCCGCACAGAGGAAAATGGCGACTGGGGACAAGCCGCCACCAATGACCTGGTCCAGCAACGCATCAAGATCCGTTCACTGAATTTTATGCGTGGCCGCACCTTTCTGAAAAAACTCATCATCATTGATGAGGCACAAAACCTGACTGCCAAACAAATGAAAACGTTAGTTACCCGTGCAGGTCCTGGTAGCAAGATCGTCTGTCTGGGTAATATCGCCCAGATAGACACGCCCTACCTGACTGAAACTTCGTCTGGCCTGACCTATGTTGTCGACCGCTTTCAGAACTGGCAACACAGTGGACATATCACCCTGGTACGAGGTGAACGTTCCCGATTGGCCGACTTTGCATCCGAGGTTTTGTAAACAGACTGCCAACCACTCGGGGCCGGCAGCCCGATGAATGGCACCATCAACGCCACCCAGTAAACTCGAATTGACTGCATTGACAATGGCAATATCAGCCGGGATGGCTGTAATCATTGACAGACCTGTAACAATCACGGAAACAGTGATTATATGAATGCGGGCTGATACACGAAGTGGAATGTGTGACCAATAAAACACTGAAGCAAGCGTCTATGATCAGTCATTGTCGGTCATTGCCAATGATGCTGCACCGACGGTTTTTCATTTAACGATATGCAGCCTCGGCTTTTTATCCGATTTGTCTGGCGGAGGTTCATCACCTCCGTCACCAGGATCGGAAAAGACCATCCCTTCACCCGACTCCATTGCATAAATACTCATGACAGCATCGATGGGCACCCTGACGATCATGGATACTCCTGAGAAACGCGCACTAAAGTATATTTCCTCATTACCCAGATCCAGATCCTGCACGGCACGTGGTGCGATATTGAGGACAATTTTACCATCATGAACGTGCTGTTGTGGTACCTGAACGCCCACTATNGAGGTATCCACAAGGATATAAGGAGTCAGATCATTATCATTGATCCACTCATTCAGTGCGCGAATTAAGTAAGGTCGACTTGAAGTCATGATAAAAAACCCTGTTAAGCGGTGACGCCAGGGGTGATCCCTAAAGCTTCATTTCCTTTTCTTGTTCAGTCAAACTGGCCTGAAAGGATTCACGCTCGAAAACTCGCTCAGCATATTCATGAATCGCCTTGGCCTGTACGGGTAATTCAATACCATATTGTTCCAGACGCCATAACATAGGTGCAATGGCACAATCGACGAGTGTGAAGTCATCACTCAGAAAATAAGGTTTGAAAGAAAACACTTCTGCACTGGCTGCCAGGCTATCTGACAGTATTTTGCGCGCTTTTGCGATGCGTTTGCTGTCGCCCGATTCCAGTTCGTTAACCTGGCTATACCAGTCGGCATCGATGCGATGCATGGCCAGACGTGTCTTGGCACGTGAGACAGGATCAACCGGCATCAAGGGTGGATGTGGGAAACGCTCATCCAGATATTCAACAATCACCTGCGAGTTATACAGGACCAGCTCTCTGTCGACCAGGGTAGGTACTGAATGATAGGGATTAATGTCTAACAGGTCTTCAGGCAGACTGCCTGCTTCCACAGCACTTGTTTCAAAGGTGATACCTTTTTCACTCAGTACAATCCTAGCACGATGACAATAGGGATCTACAGGCGATGAAAAAAGGGTCATTACAGAACGACGATTGGCAACCAAAGCCATACAGATACTCCAAGATCCAACTAAACGAAGGGCATTATACAGTAAAAGAGCAATAAAATGTGATGAAATCCCGGCTCAATACCGGGATTTCACAATTGAAACACATTGAAAGGCTTAATGGATGTCTTTCCAGAACTCTTTCTTCATGAGATAGGCTGGAATCAGCAGGATAATCAGGAACAGAATAACCTTGACACCCAGGCTGTAGCGAACCAGCTTGGCAGGCTCACCCGTGTAATCCAGATAGTTAACCAGATCGAGTACAGCCTGATCGTATTTGGCCTCAGTCATGGATCCTTCACTGATCGTTTCAAACTGGTCGAACACATGGATTTCACTGCCATGTCCATCGTCCTCGGTCTTGAATACGGCTTTTTTCATTCCCTCAAGACCCTGGAACACATGCGGCATACCGACATCGGCAAACGCCAGATTGTTCACACCAAAGGGGCGACTGTCATCTGCATAGAAAGTCTTTAGATAGGTGTACAACCAATCCTTACCACGTGAACGTGAAACCACTGACAAATCAGGTGGAGGCGTACCAAACCAGGCCTTGGCATCCTTTTCTGGCATGGCGATCGTCATGTAGTCACCAATCTTGCCATCACTGAACATCAGATTACTGACCACCAGGTCCTTGCTCAGCCCCAGGTCAGTAGACATGCGTTCAAACGACATGAACTTGGTAGAATGACAACCCATACAATAATTCACAAACAACTTCACACCTCGTTGCAGTGACGCTTTATTGCTGAGATCGGTATTGGCCTTGTAGCAATCAATCTTGCCACAACTGTGACCACCCGCCGCTTGTGCGAACACAGGCGCGGCCAGAATTAACAACGCAATTATTAATTTATTCATTAGTCAGTCACCCTTTCCGGAACCGGCTTGGTCCTGTCTATTGACGTATACCAAGGCATCAAGATGAAAAACGCGAAATACAGAATACTGAAGATCTGCGACAACGTCAGGTAAATACCACCGGCAGGTTGTGTTCCCAGCCAGCCCAGTATCAGGAAGCTGATTACAAACACAGTCAATGCAAATTTGTAAATACCACCACGATAACGGATAGAGCGAACCGGACTACGATCCAGCCAAGGCACCAGGAATAAAAATACGATCGCCATACCCATCGCTGCCACACCCGGGAACTGCGAATTCAGTATCGGCGGTACCGCACGCAAGATGGCGTAGAAAGGCGTGAAATACCAAAGTGGTACAATATGCTCAGGTGTCTTCAACGGATCGGCAGGAATAAAGTTATCCTTCTCCAAGAACCAGCCCCATAAATCAGGGATAAAGAACAGGATCATGGCGAAGAAGATCAGGAATACGATCACGCCGACAATGTCTTTCACTGTGTAATAAGGATGGAACGGGATACCATCGAGTGGTATGCCATCGGCACCTTTGTTTTTCTTGATTTCAACACCATCCGGGTTATTGGAACCCACCTCATGCAGGGCGATGATATGGGCAACCACCAGCATCAGAAGAATCAGCGGCACTGCGATGACATGGAAGGCGAAGAAGCGATTCAACGTGGCATCAGCAACTACAAAGTCACCACGAATCCATGCGGATATCGGCTCACCCAGACCAAACGGAATGGTACCAAACAAGGAGATAATAACCTGCGCTCCCCAGTAGGACATCTGACCCCATGGCAACAGGTAACCCATAAAGGCCTCGGCCATCAATGCCAGATAAACCAGCATACCGAAGATCCATACCAGTTCACGCGGCTTCTTGTAGGAACCGTATATCAAACCACGGAACATATGCAGGTAGACCACGATAAAGAATGCTGAAGCACCCGTGGAATGCATGTAACGAATCAACCAGCCCCATTCGACATCACGCATGATGTACTCGACAGATGCGAAGGCCATCTCGGCATCGGGTTTGTAGTTCATGGTCAGGAAGATACCGGTCACGATCTGCATCACCAGCATCAACAAGGCTAACGAACCAAAGAAATACCAGAAGTTAAAATTCTTCGGTGCATAATATTCAGACAAATGCTCTTTCCACAACTTGGTCGCGGGAAAACGCGCATCCACCCAACCCATAAATGATTGCATCATGCTCATTACGCTGCTCCTTCTTGATCAACACCAATCAGGATTTGGGTGTCAGTCAGATATTTATATGAAGGGATTTCCAGGTTGATTGGTGCAGGAGCGCCTTTATAGACACGTCCTGATAGATCAAACTTGGAACCATGACAAGGGCAGAAAAAGCCACCCTTCCAGTCAGCGCCGAGATCAGCGGGCCCCATTTCGGGACGATAAGTTGGCGAACAACCAAGATGTGTACACAATCCCACCATCACTGCATATTGTGGTTTGGTTGAACGATCATCACCTTTGATATAGGGGGGCTGTTGCGGAACAGTCGAATTTGGATCACTCAGCTGGCTGTTTAAAGTCGGCAGGTCTTTCAAGTTTTGTTCGGTACGATAAACAATCCACACTGGCTTTTTACGCCATTCGACTGTCATTTTTTGACCCGGTTCGAGTTTGCTGATATCCACTTCTATCGGTGCACCAGCAGCTCGTGCTCTCGCACTCGGTGTCATATAAGTGATAAAAGGGACTATAGCAGCAGCGACTCCGACTCCGCCTACGACTGAGGTAGTCGCGGTCAGAAAACGGCGTCTTCTGAGATCCACACCATCTTTGCTCATGAAAATTCTCCAGAAACCATAATATTACATGCTCAGTAATACGCAGATACACCGTCCTTGTGCTGACAGCATACCCATATAAAAGCGGCGTGATTCTATCAGAATATTCTTATTTATTACAGTCATTAACGACAAAAACTGACAGATCATTTTTTTGGGCGGGCATAAGTAAAATCAGTGACCCCCTTATTTATGTATAATAAACATAAGATTAGACAGGATTTTGCAAATCCAGGAAACTGAATTCCAGATCAAAACGCTCGGACAAATGTTGCCCCAATGCCATGACTCCGTAGCGCTCGGTGGCGTGGTGCCCTGCCGCAAAATAATGGATACCCAACTCACGTGCAGCATGGTAGGTATGTTCAGATACTTCGCCGGATAGGTAGGCATCCAGACCCAACGCCGCCGCCTCATTGATATATCCCTGGGCCGCACCCGTACACCAGCCAATGCGCCGTATTTCGCGCTCATGTCCTTGTATAAACAGGGGCTCACGCTGCAAAACAGAATGTATTCGCTGCCCCAGTTCGTTGGCACTGAGGGCCTTATCAAGACAGCCATAACTGGCAATATCGATCTTGCCATGGGGTGCAAACCCCCCTTCTCGCTGCACACCCAGGTGTTTGGCCAATTGCGCATTATTGCCGTATTCGGGGTGAGCATCCAAAGGCAAATGATAGCCCAATAGCGATATATCCGCTGCCAGTAGCCGTCGGATACGTTCATACTTCATCCCGGTGATGGTCGGATCTTCACCCTTCCAGAAGTAACCATGATGGACAAGAATCGCATCGGCCTCGGCTTCAATCGCGGCATCGACCAGATCCAGACTGGCCGTGACACCGCCTACAAGACGCTTAACATCTGCCCTTCCCTGTACTTGCAGACCATTGGGACAATAATCACGAAATTGAGTGATATCGAGCAAATCATTGGTATATTCCACCAGTGTATTCAAATCGGCCATAGCGCCCTCATTGCATGAAATCGTTCAGTGCATAATAATAGATCATCCCATACTAACTAAAGATGATGCTGTGAAACAAATTAGTAAAATCGCACTGTTCCTGATTCAGTTTATCGTTGTCGGTCTTGCTGCTGCCTTTATTCTACTGATGCTGAAACCCGAACTGCTGCATAATGTTCGACCTAAAGTCGAAATCCTTCAGCATACCCCGACTGCAACCGAACAGGCCGTCACGCACAGCAACAACAGCGCACCCTTTTCCTATGCCACAGCAGTCAAGCAAGCAGCGCCTGCCGTCGTCAACATATTCACGGCCAAGGTCGTCGCCAGACAACCATCAGCACAGGACCTGCTACGCCACTATTTTAATGGCACCACCCCGGAACAATCACAATTGGAAACCAGCCTGGGTTCAGGCGTCATCATGACATCGCAAGGACATATCATCACCAACAACCACGTCATTTCAGGCGCCACGGAAATACAGGTATTGCTGGGTGATGGCCGCAATGCTCAGGCCACCGTCGTCGGCACCGACCCGGAAACCGATCTTGCCATCCTCAAAATCAAACTTAAAAAACTACCCAGCATTACTATTGGTGACTCTGATACCCTCGAAGTCGGCGATGTCGTACTTGCCATAGGTAATCCATTTGGTGTTGGCCAGACCGTTACACAAGGCATCGTCAGTGCCACGGGGCGCAAACGACTGGGACTGAACACCTTTGAAAACTTTATCCAGACCGACGCCGCCATCAACCCCGGCAACTCAGGTGGCTCACTCATCAACCCACGCGGCGAACTGATCGGCGTCAACTCGGCCATCTTCAGTAAAAGTGGCGGCTCACAGGGCATTGGTTTTGCCATCCCGATCAACCTCGCAAAAAAGGTCATGACCGAAATCATCGAAAAAGGTCACGTCGTACGTGGCTGGCTCGGTGTACGCCTGCGAGACCTGCCAGCGGATATCGCTCAATCGCTCAACATACCCGTACCCGGCGGGGTCATCATTACCGGACTATTCGAAGATGGACCAGCATTAAGCTCCGGCTTGCAAGCGGGCGATGTGTTACTGGAGATCAATAAAAAACGCATCCTCGACGTGCGCAGCCTGCTGGACGCGGTGGCCAAACAAAAACCCGGCACCCTTGTTCAGCTCAAGGGTCAAAGGGAAAACCGTGAATTCTCGGTCGACATAGAAGTCACCCAGAGACCGGCCGTCACCTACAGAAACCTACGCCGCTAGAATAAGCTTTATTGCGATGACAAACAGATCTGTCATCGCAAGCGTACGCGCCACTTTTTTGCATACAGGCAAATTCTGAATATCAGTAAAGTATCCTGTGGTGTTATTGCTGCTCCACTATCAGCACGCCTAAGCTTTGTGAACTTTGCTATACGCCAGCTTTTACCACGCCCTGTCACAGGCGACACCTCGCCTGAAATTGACAGATACAGATCATTTTATTACTCAACAAATCGATAGGGCTTGAGTTTTAACATCCGCGTATCGGCCCTATTTTTTCGCCTCCCTAAAACAGGTTCAAGTAGTTTCACAACTTCGGCCGCAGTGGCTCGACTGGCGGTTAATTTCCCACCATATAAACTCAGGCAACGGGGGGAGCGGGAATCATCAGGATAAACAATGGTGTCACGTGGGCGATTGAAATAACTACCCGCATCGCGAGGCAATACACGCAAGCCGGCAAAGGCTGACTGCACATCTTCCCTGGATATAGACGCGCTAAAATAATCGTTATAGACCTTTAATAAATAGTCAATTTCGCTTTCAGTGGGAGCGATGCTATCAGGAATAGCCTGATAATGTTTTTCTGTTGTCCCGATTAATGTCTTACCTTGCCAGGGCATGATGAATACCGCGCGCCCGTCCTCTCTGGCTTCGACATAATAAATACCACTTAATGACTGCTCAGGAACAACAATATGCGTACCCCCCACCCAATCGATCGCTAACTGTGGTGGCCTGGGGGTAACAGCATCAAGTACCTGGTTCACCCAGGGGCCTGCTGCATTGATCATCACGTTAACTTGGCATTCATGAGTGGAACCATTCATCTGATATTGAATCTGATAAGCCTCCGCGTGGCGACGTGCTGACACGAATTGAGCATTAAAACACAGGCAGGCACCCAACTGTTTTGCGGAATAAAGCACGGCATGGGTTAAGGCGACATCATCGGTTTGTCCGTCATAGTATTGAAACACCGCCACCAAATCATTTAAATCAAGTCCGTTCAACGCTGACCATTCACTTCTTTGAACACGTTTAAAAGGACCACCTCCCAACAATCGGTATAACCACAAACCCAAACCGATTTTCCAGGCACGGCGTTGACTATGACGATACACAGGAATATAAAATGGCACTTCTTGCACTAACTCAGGCGCATTGCGTAACAATAATTTGCGTTCCTGCAAACATTCGAAAACCAGAGAAAACCGTCCACTCTCAAGATAGCGTAAACCACCGTGGATTAATTTGCTGGAGCAACTGGATGTTTCCGCTGCAGGGCTGGCATGCCGCTCCAGTACCAGACATTGATAACCTGCCGCACTTAATGCCTGGGCACAGGCCGCACCCTGGATGCCCGCACCGATAATGACGACATCATATTGGGTCATTCCTTCTCACCCATCAGCGGTGATGGGCTGAAAAGCGTACACTGGCGCAAGTCTGTCACACTCGCCGTTTCTATATAATCAATGCCTGAGTTTATCCAGTACTCTGCCAGTGGCGCATCATTGATTTCATACAGCATCCAATGCCAGGGGCCTTGCCAGGGTGCCTGATCGCGTAACAATTTAGTATGGTTGCAAATCAGGTAATCCGGTTTCAGTTTCATTGCCATTTGATAATACAGATCGTTGTACTGATGTAATACCCAGCCAATACGCAGGCTGCTATGCTGCCTGACATGTTCCAGCGCTTGTATTTCGTATGAAATAATAATGCACTGTGCCTTAAAAGGCTGCAACATCGCCTCCATTTTTTCCATAACAGCATCCCTGCCGAAATAATCTAACGACTCTGCTTTTATTTCAATAAAAAATTCAATCTCAGGATATTGCGGAAGCAGGTTTAGCAATTCACTTAACAATGGAATATTAACATCTGCAGAGCGCTCACAAGCAAATTCATTATCCGCAGCTATGGTGATTAAATCCCTGGACTCAAGATCAAACACCCGACCCTGACATTCAGTCGTACGCGATAAATCAACATCATGAATAATCACGGGAACCCGGTCCCGGCTGAATTGAACATCACACTCAATGGCATGCGCACCCGAGGCTATCGCAGCCTTGAATGCAGCCAGTGTATTTTCTGGGTAGCGTGCCTTATAACCACGATGAGCCACAATATAGGGCATATTCACTCCTCAAGCCTGATCGCATTGCATCAGGAAGTATTGTTCTTCAGCGCCTGTGTCAACATACGCGTCATCATATAGTAACGCTCAAGCAATGCAGGATTGGCTTGTGGATAAAAAACATCCATCCGCACCTGATCAACCCAGGGTGTATCACTCTTACTGACCAGCCAGGCAGCACCGCGCGCAGTCGCCTCAGGGTCTTCATAGCGTATCACTGTTAAACCACTCAAGTCTGCCAACCTTTGACACATACCATCCAGCCGGGAAAGACCTCCGCTAATATAAATTGTATTCAACGCCTGCACTTCAAGCGCATTAATATTATGCTGCAACAGAAAGACAATACTTTCAATGACTGCCACCGCCTGTTCTGCATAATCCTGCGAAGCCGGGATAAAACGACTCTCAAGTTCCGCCCACCACGGCGATCCCAAACCACCCACGGCATTGATAAAACAAGGTGGAGTTTTAACCTCCTCAAGCCATCCGGGTAACCCGGCTATCAAATCAACACCCGGGCATTGTTCCTGCAACCAGGATAATGCCAACCCTGCTCCGTTAACCGTGCCTTCCAACAAATACTCTGCGCAGTGATCATCACTGCTTGCCAGACCACTTAAAAGCTGCTCATGTACTACGGCGTCTTGCGCGCATGAATGCAACATGAAAGCACCCGTGCCTAAATTAATAATGATACTTCCACCATCCACCTTACCGCGGGCATGCATGGCTGCATTTTGATCCCCACAAACAGAGTTCAGCGGAATAGACTGCTGACAGAGATGCCCGAACTGATAGTGTGTCGGCACACAAACCGGCAACACTTGCTCATCGAGTTGAAACAAGGCCAGTAAATCAGGGTTCCAATTCAACGTGACTAGATCACACAATAAACTACGCTGTGCATGGCTATGGTCGATCAGACAGGGTCGCTCTTGCAGCAGATGAAAACATAAAAAACTGGACAGCGGACCCAGCACTAATTCCTGATTTTCATACGNCCGCCTNACCTGGATATTATGATCCAGCAACCAGCGCATCTTACCCGCCAGGTAATGTGGNGATAATGGCAACCCCGTATGCGCATGCACACTCTCCTTGTGCTGATCCAGGCTCTTTAACCATGACGCACAACGCCGATCCATCCAACTTATTGCTGGCGCCAGTGCACGACCTGTCGTGCGGTTCCACGCCACCAGCGTAGAACGCTGCGTGGCCAAACTTGCCGCGTTAATACTTGAGTGATGTTGCAATACCTCATCCATAACCTTATGCACAGACAACAGAATATCCTCTGCATTTTGCTCCACCACCACCGCATCCATTTGATCAAGCGCAACAGGCTGTGTCGCTTGAACTAACTTGCGACCCTGCAGATCATACAACACCGCCCTGCTGGCATGTGTACCCTGATCGATGGCAAGTAATGTCTCCATCACTTAACTATAGTCACATAAAACACCAACACACAGGCCGGATATAAAATGCATACCAACAATGGATAGATGGATAACCAGCAACTTTATTTACAGCTCTTTATATGGACACCCACCCCAAAATTGACAACGCCATCAAGAAAGACCATTATTCAGGAACAAGACGATAAGGACTATCGCCATCAGTTAAAGGAATTAACTATGCCTAAACCACGTCACACCCAAATCTCACTCGACGCCACACCGTACTACCATTGCGTCTCTCGTTGTGTCCGCCGTGCATTTCTTTGTGGTAAAGATACCAGCAATGGTCAATGCTATGAACATCGACGCCAATGGATCGAGGATAAGCTACTGGCGTTAGGCAACGTCTTCGCCATTGATATTTGTGCCTATGCCATCATGTCCAATCATTACCATGTGGTGCTACATATCGATGAAGCGCAGGCCGATAACTGGTCAAAAAAAGAAGTGGTCGATCGATGGCATCAATTATTTGCCGGCAATCTGATCTCGCAAAAATTCAGCAAAGGGGAATCCCTCAGTCGCTCTGAATTGGCGTTACTCGCTGTCTCTGTCAAAGTATGGCGTTCACGCCTGGCCAGTATCAGTTGGTTGATGCGAATACTGAATGAACACATTGCCCGCGAGGCTAATGCCGAAGATGATTGTACGGGACGATTCTGGGAGGGACGCTTCAAATCTCAGGCTCTGCTGGATGACGCCGCACTGGCGGCCTGCATGGCGTATGTGGACCTGAATCCTGTACGGGCAGCGATGACCAAAACACCCGAGACTGCAGCTCACACCAGTATCAAGCTCCGTTTTGAACGAGCGACTCAATCTGATCATCCTGAGCAGATCAAACAACAGGTGCGTGGACTCATGCCCTTCGCAGGCCATCCACGAAAAACCATGCCGAAAGGCCTGCCCTTTCGGCTGATGGATTATCTGGAACTGGTCGATTGGAATGGGCGTGTCATTCGAGACGACAAACGCGGCGCGATACCGGCACATTATCCCTCTGTAATCGATAGGCTCGGTATTGAACCCCAACACTGGTTACATTTAACCTTGCATTATGAGTCATCGTTTAAGGGGTTAGTGGGATGCGTCGATAAACTAAAGCAGGTTTGCCGTTCTCTTGGCTATCGTCGCACACCGAACCTTGGGCAGTGCGCGCAGTTTTTTCCGTAACCTTTTAACCCTCCCTTTTTATTTCTTAACGGATCGACGCTATTTAGTTGAGGCTTATGCTCGTTTGTTATTGCTCTATGTGCAGTCAATATTGTTTTATTCGATACTGCCCGCTTTAGTGTTGTGCTTTTTTCATGATTTTAACAATTGATCAGCACTTTTAATATTGTGATTTGATGCGTTTTTTAGGGTGGGTGTCTCTTTTATGTTGCGCAACGTTATGTAAAAGGTATGGCCCTAAGCAAACCCGAGTCAAGACGACTGGATACGTCGATTACGCTCTGGCGTCAGCGATTGATGGATATCAGTTGGTTTATGCGTGTACTGAATGAACG
>JGI24023J19991_10001035_pt1 | contig 21802 bp, 18 predicted proteins | sample Cruoilmetagenom1_FD_19991 | JGI IMG/M metagenome (IMG submission 19991) | reverse complement strand
CTAATCAATTTGTACGCAATTGTTGACATTGAGACAACGGGTTTGGGTGCTCAAGGGAATAAGATAACTGAAATATCAATTTTCGTCCATGACGGTAAACAGGTTATAAAGGAGTTTACCACCTTGGTGAATCCCGAATCACCCATTGGTTATAGAATATCGGGTTTAACCGGTATAACCAATGACATGGTACGCTCGGCACCTAAGTTCTATGAGATCGCCAGGGATGTATTGGAATATACCAACGACTGTATCTTTGTTGCACATAGTGTAAACTTTGATTACAATGTCATCAAACATGAATTGAATGCATTAGGTGCAGAGTTTAAACGCAAAAAACTCTGTACGGTTCGTCTGTCCAGAAAATTAATTCCAGGGCAACGTTCATATAGTTTGGGTAATTTATGTTCCACCTTAGGTATTGATATTAAAAATAGACATAGAGCGAGAGGAGATGCAGCGGCAACCGTTATCTTATTTGAAAAATTACTGGTATTAGATACAAACGGGACTTTTGATTCTTTTCTTAATAACAGATCAAGACATGCTACTTTACCGCCATTATTGCCAAAAATTGTAATAGACGCCTTACCTGAAGAAACAGGTGTTTATTATTTTAAAGATATTAATGATGTTGTGATATATGTAGGAAAAGCGATCAATATTAAACAGCGTGTTTTAAGCCATATTTATAGCAAGGCCAATAAAGAGCTTAAATTATGCAATGAAACAGCAAATATTACTTTTGAATTAACGGGTAATGAGTTGATAGCCTTATTATTAGAATCTGATGAAATAAAAAAATTATATCCCAAATACAATCAATCGCAAAAAAGAACTAGTCCGGGGTATGGCATCGGCACCTATAAAGACAGAAAAGGTGTGTTACATATTATGTATAATCGTATGCATCAACTTCAAAATCCAATTACAAAGCTATATACCCAGCGGGAATGCAGGACTTTTTTAGAAGAAATCTGTGAGAAATATGAACTTTGCCCGAAATATTGTAGTTTACAAAATATTTCGGGAGGTTGTTTTCATTATCATTTAAAAAATTGCAAAGGGGTTTGTAGAGATTTGGAGGAGATTATAGTATACAATAATAGGGTGAAGGAGGCCTTAAAATCTTTTGTCAATAAAGATTCTTATATTATCAAAGAAGACGGAAGAACCTCAAAAGAAGAAGCTATTGTCTTGGTAAAAAATGGTGTGTATCAAGGTTTTGGCTTTATCCCTAAGAAAAAAAAAGAAACATCCTTTTCAGTCTATTTAAAAATTATTTATCTAAGACAAGATACTATTGATATACAGCGTGTTATAAGGAGTTACTTAATGAATACTCTAAACGTAAATATTATCCGAAAAGAAGCATAACTCCATACTCATTCTTATGAATATTTTAGATATATTTTTCGATCTATCTGAAGTCCATATAATTGTAATATATATATGCCTAAGTCTGACAGGTAGTTGTGTATATTAAAAGGTGTAAATCCCAATACATCTTTTCTAACGATCAATTCCCAATTCTACAAATATAGCCCTTGCAAAGATAAATCTCGAAATAGGATTGATGTAAGCACTTTTTTTTACCTTTATGGAACAAAATTGCACACTAATGGAGAAAATAAAGACCAAAATTATATTGAGTATTATGTTGTTGGCTGGACTTGAAATGGCCGCCCAAACTGTCTATAGTTATTCCACCAGGGAATATTATGACTACAATACCTCCAAACAGGCTATGATTTTAAACACTAAGGACAGGGTAGGCTCAAAATTGATCATTAATGATGAAAAAAGAACCATTCTGTTTCAAATAAGCGGTATTGACGAAGTGGCAAACTATGTCGATCTGATCGTTAAAGGTCCGGTTAATTTAGGCGATGGCAAGTTGTATTTGCATTATGTTTATATTAGCCCAAAGAATGATGTGCTGCATTTCTACATTTCAAAAGAATCGGCCAAGATTGAATCGTATGGATCGATGTTACGATTGTCGGAGTAAACAATTCTTATTCGATTAAAGTTTATTTCTTCAAAACCAACACTGCATTGAAACGATTCCTTAATTATTTAAAACGTATTAAACTCAAACTATAATTTCAAAATGGGCAGGACTCATTCAAAGATCAGGAATCCGAAACGTTCAGGAACATGAAACTGCGGGTTCTTGGTCAGAGTACTACTCCAGCAGGCATAAGTAGAAGTTTGGCTGTCATTTTCCCAGTCTTTTTCAGTATGGTCCACCTGTGAGATTATTCTATAGATATTTAATCGGTATATGACAGCAGCAGCTGGCATAGGACGTCCTAATAATTTTAGCGGGATCTTAATATACCCTTTCCAACTGTTAGTCGTAATATTTTTTTCAACGGTATGTACTAGGCCTTCCTTATCGGGATCTAACATTGCTATGTTGAATGTTTTATCACTTTTATAAGCAGTGTTGATTCTGGCTAAAAACAGTGCATTATTCGGATTTATCTCGATCTCAAAATACCCCTCTTGCACTTCTTTACCCTTGCTGATAAAAACTTCAAAGACTTCTTGTTTGTATAAGGCAGTATTGTTTTTGTCATAGTGATTTTGATTGACTCTGGGATTGTTTCTACATTCAAATTGTATTTCTAAAAATAGTCTATCGTATTTTAGTTTTACTACCGTTTCTTCTTTAATCGGTGTACCTCCAACGGATTGCTTGAAATGTACATTATCAATGGCAGTAAATGCTTTCGTGTTAATTCTTAAAATAGGTAGGTCATTCATAGGCTTGTTGCTGTACAAATCTGTTGCAGGAATAAGTGATTTTTTTTCTTTACATGACATGGCTAGGAGGATAAGTAGCAGTACGATTGCTTTTTCCATTCATTGAATTTTAGGCTAGCTCAAATATATACTATTTCCACATAGACAAGGGGAAAGGGGAAAAAGAACCCTTAAAAAAGGGGAAAAGTCCCCTTGACTTTTTATAATTAATGGTTTAATATTGTAATCAAATATGTTGCTAATATTATTTGTGAGATCTAATACAAAAAAATATAATTATGAAGCATAGAAAAAGTTTAGGGATACCTTGGGTATTGAGGAGTATTTTGGAGCCTGTACTAAAAATCGGCAAAAAGGAGGATAAAATATCCACGAAGAATGGCATTTTTATAAAATATTTATAAGGCTAAATTTATTTTTGGTATAAGATTTGATATCTATACATAAATGGAGGTGGTAAGGGCTATTGATGCGAATACGATAGAGTAAAAGCACTGGCATTCCAACTGCTTGAAATATCAATCACCTCTTACGAGTTCAATATAAATAGCACTATACTAGTTGCTGACAGTATAGTTGTAGTGCAGTGTTATTTATATTGAAGCACGGGAAAATTCCTGGGCATATATCTACACGATATTCGCCTTGGGCAGGTCCGTGGAATCGGAATGGATCAATTTTATTTTTATTTTAGCATATGCTGCTATTTTTTAAAATAGCTCATAACCCTTTGATAAATAAAATAGTTCTTTTGAACAGTAATTATATGGTTCCGTCCAACTTAATTTGAAATCTGAACAGTATTAATTTATATTTAGATTATCGTTCGGATTATGCTGACGATCAGAACATGATTAGAATATACATAACAAAGATAGTTTAAACCAGCTGCTATGAAATCGAGTTAATTGCTATCGAAATTGAATAAATTATTATAAAAGTACTTAATGGTGCGTTTGCTTCATTAAGTACTTTTTTTTGTTGAAATAGCCTATCATTTGGTATGCAATATGTAGCTGTTGTAACAAAAACTATAACATAACGTCATATAGTTAGTACCATCTACTTAATTGGAAAATGATTTATTAGAGAACCATTTTATACCTTCTATTCCGGTTTATTGGGTTATTCAGTATACTAATGATTTTCGCAATATTTTTATAAAAACAAATACGCTACATTATATAAATAAAATTAATAAAATCAGACCTTATGAAAACACTACTTACCTTAGTAGTCTGTGTGCTTTTTTTGCAATTACCGGCTCAAACGTCTATTACCCATGCAGACTGGCAAGCAGACCTCAAATTCCTGCAACATACAATACATAAAGACTACCCTTTCCTTTTTAAAAAAACAAGCCCTAAAGACTTTGATGTAGCTATTGAAAAATTCAATAAGGCAATCCCCAAGATGCAAGACCATGAAGTGCTTGTTGGCTTTGCTAAGATCATCGGCATGTTCAAATATGGCCATACCAGAGTTGGCTTCAGGGAAGGTCCGGTATCCTATCATAAATTACCCTTGAATTTATATCAATTCCCTGACGGCCTTTATATTACTGGGGCACATAAAGATTATGCGTCTGTGGTTGGTACTAAAATAACTGCTATTGAAGGTATGCCCACCAAAGAAGCATTAAAGGCCATTTATCCGGTGGTTCCTGTTGAGAATGAGCAGTTCTTTAAGGCTTATGCCGGCATCTATTTGGCCATTCCTGAAATACTGCATGCCCAGGGCATAACCAAAACCTTACAACAGAATATTAGCCTGAGCCTTGAAAAAGAGGGCAATACTTTTACATCAGTTATTAGTGCCACAAGTAATTTGGATACTCCGGTTCAATATGGAGAACTGAAACCGGGAAACGACTGGGTAGGAGCGCGTGACCAATCACAAAACCCGCTCTACCTAAAAAACCTCGAAAAGATCTATTATTATGAATATTTGCCTGAACAAAAGGCGGTCTATGTACGCCATAGCCAGATACAGGATGACCCCTCAGAGAATATTCCTGCTTTTTATGATCGTGTATTCAATTTTATAGAAAATAATGAAGTCGAGAAATTAATTCTGGATGTACGTTTAAATGGGGGAGGCAATAATTATAAGAACAAACCTATTGTTACGGGAATCATAGAACATAAAAAGGTTAACCAGAAGGGCAAGTTCTTTGTCATCATTGGCCGGTGTACCTTTTCTGCCTGCCAGAACCTGGTGAATGAGTTGAGCAACTATACCAATGCCATCTTTGTGGGAGAGCCCACGGCCGAAAACATTAATTTTTACGGAGATAACAGGCGGGTAGAGCTTCCCAAAAGCAAGCTACCTGTTTACTTATCTTTTGCCTGGTGGCAAGACAAACCCCAATGGGAAAACGGCCCCTATACCGCTCCTCATTTAGCCGTTGACATGAGTTTTGAAGACTATAAGGCCAACCGGGACCCTGTACTTGAAACAGCTTTGAGTTTTTCTGATACTAACTTTATCATTGACCCTATGGCATATTTAACGGGCTTATTTATGGAAAAGAAGTTTGAAGAGCTTGAGGCAGAAACTTCGCGGATGGTAAAAGATCCTGCCTATCGCTTCTTTCAATTCGAACAGGAATTCAATAAGGCTGGTTATAATATGCTGGGCTCGGGACAAACCGAAGGCGCCCTCTATGTTTTTCAAATGAACAGCAAATTATTCCCTGAATCTGCCAATACCTGGGACAGTCTGGCAGAAGCTTTTTGGAAGGCTGGTAATCTGGAAAAGGCCAAAGAGTATTATAATAAGGCGATTGGCTTAGACCCAAAAGGAGCTACGGGAGACAACGCAAGGAGAATGTTACGTGAAATAGAGATGGGTCCCAAACAATAAAAAAAGGCGAGTAGTCCATTTTAACGAGTGACTTGTGTATTGTTTTCATCCCGAAGCCTCGGGATTAATCCGTCTTAAATCTTTTGCGTATCGCCATTACACTTTTTAATCTTTATAAGAAAAGTATCCTTTTCTATAGCAAACACAAAAGAGTTCTAGTAATTGCTTTCTATAAGGACCCGATAATCGATAGTTCATTTGAAATATAATTCGTAGTTTTATGACATTATATTTCTGATTAGCAGTTATTTATGGCTTAAATTAATAACAGCTAATTGTTTTATCTAAAACGATTCCTTATGAGATCACTGTATTATATTATGGGTGTGCTACTGTTTTTAGGGTGCCAATCCAATGGAAAAAAAGAAGACGCCATAGAAGTATTTACTGTGGATATGTCAGTACCAATTGAGACTCCAAAGGCAAAAATTGTATATGACAAATTGAATTTCGGGAATGGCTATAATTCAGCGAACGGAAGAGAGTATTTTGGTGTTTTACAATATGAAGGTGCTGAGAAATCCACAGAAACCTCCGCCAATGCCCGGGGAAATACAGGCACTATAGAAATGGAAATACTGGAATCTAAAGAGCAATTAAAAGATGTGTTTAAAGTGACTACAAAAGTAGACCTTGATTTTAAAATTTATGGTTTTAGTTCGAGTAACAGCTTTAAAAATGATTTATATCAGGAGACAGAATTCAACGATTTTCATCAAAATGCAGTTATTAAAGCCGAATATACCAATGAACCTCTCATCATTATAAATCCCACAGTAAAAAAGGAATGGATTGGTCTTGCAAAACAAGATCCCGATGAATTTATGCGTACCTGTGGCGATATGTTTGTGAGTAGAATTTTTACTGGCGGAGAATTATATGCATTTTTCAGTCTTGAAAGTCACGATACCAAACAAAAGGAGGAGAACGAAACGTTTTTTGAAACAACAAACAGCTATTATGGCAATAGCCTTGGCGGAACTGTTGATATCAAAAAGGTTACGGAAAGCTTTAATAAAACAGAAAAAATAAAGACCAAAATATTCACAAAGGGGGGTAACAGTACACCAACCGAGCCTACGCTTACAGCTTTTGTAGAGTATGCCAATAAATTTAAAGAGCAAGTTGCACAAGAAAACAGGGCCATGATTTTATACGTAGAATTAACACCTTATGAGGCTATTGCCGGGTTTCCTAAAGTTAATTTTAATAAGATCAGAGTTGACCAAGCCAACTTTCTGGAGCATGGGATTGAAAAATTCAACGAAATACAAGAATCACTTAATAATGCTAGTTTTGTTTTTGAACAAAGTCAATATTTTAATGAATATGATCTGGCTGTGGCTGATACCATTGTTACCACCTATCCTGAAAAGTTAGAGAATATTCAAATCCTCTTAAAAAATTGTGAGTCCGATTTTGACCAGTGCAACAGTACTGAATTGGAAGCCTATGATGGGTTTGATGTGTTTGCTCCCATTATAGATTACCCAAAACTAAAAGGTGTCAAAGTAGATCTGCCAGTAGTAGAAAACGGTAATTATATAGAAGTATTTGCAGATACCGGACCAAGTGGTAAATTTTTAACCGTAAATGGTATGTTGGAAAGTAGGCCAAGAAACAATAGAGCCAAGCCAAAATGTTATGACGTAAGTTTCAAAGCCGATAGAAAATTTTTAAAGCGCACCTATTTTACAGATACCTATGTGTATTATGAGTTTCCTTACTATATGATTCGTTATAAAAGTAACGGTGTAGTATTAAGACAGTTTAGATGGAATGGTGTACCCATAAAAACCGAAAATAATGTCTCTGTTGAAATGAAATTGGTAAACAGTAAAACAAAATTGGAATATTATTGGCACAAAAAGTGGCACAATGCAGGAAAAGACAGAGAAAAACGTGTTGCCTTTACATCGGCTACTTATTTCGATGCTGTTAGGCCTTGCGATAATGTCATACCGCAAGTAGTTTTTGCAGATAGTTTAAACGATTTAGAGGAAGCTGGTAAAATGACTATCACAACAACAAATGAAAGCAATTCAAGAATAAAAAAACCATTTCCTACATTAGTAGATCGGGGAGGCTATTATGGTTATGATTTTGATAAGGACTGAAATAATAATAAAGCCTCCTTCAAGAAAGTGAATAATATTTACTTTACCGATTGTTTTAATAATGTGAAGATGTTAAATAACACTCACAACGCTGTCAGCGTTCTTATGAACTTCAGGTTTTGGAAAAGTATAGAAATAAGTAACAACGTGTTTAGCGTCCTTTTAAAAAAATTTTAAGCCTGGCAAAAAAACTAGTGTTCTGCTTTTGCCTAAAGGAAAGCCTGTCACCAAACGTTAGCTGGTCCAGGCGAGCGTTTAATTGATCCACTTGCCCGGACAGTTCTTCTGTATAGTTGAGGAACTTGCGAATAGTTGCCTGATCCTGTACAGGGCCGCTTCCCTCTCTCCCTGATTTATCGGTACCATTGGCAAGTGACTCGGCATGTGCATTCAAGTTCTGTACGGTACCTGTTAGGTCCTCCGCAAGGTGTTTTACATCTTCGGAAAAATGGGTTGCACGGCGAAGAATCTCTTTCATAGTAGAATTCTTAGCTTCAATATATGCCTCAATCACAAAGCTCATATCAAGTATAACAGCCTTATTTAATGCTCTAATAATCTTTGTCAAGTTTTTAGGATCGTCTTTATACTTTTTTAAAATTAATACTATTGACGCATTCAGCATAAAACAATAGGCACTCATATACGAACTAGGTACCAGGCCCACTCGTAAATGGGTCTGGCCTACTTTTTTCGTTTGCTCAAATTGCTCTTCGCCGAAGTGTTCGGAAAACAAAATCCGTTGCCAATGCTTTTTTTGTTGGGTACGGGCCCTTTCGATCGATTCCTCATTTTGGAATAGTGATTTTAGTTCAGGTTGACCCAGAATATGGACATACATGTTGTCTAACATATCGTCAATGGATTCCTTAAATAAATTCTGGGCCTGCTGCAAAGTCTGAACGGTATCATTGTCAAACCTTAAGAAACGAAGGCGCTGTTCTATGATTTTGGAATGAGGCATCTCTAAAGTTTTTTATCTGTTGGATTCAGGGAAGATAGTAAGCGGTATTCCCTGTTTTAATAACAACTCACTAGTGGTTTTTACTTAGTTTAAGTAAACGATAAAACGAAAATTATACCATTTATCAAGGCTTGTCTTTGGATCTATCAGATAAAATTGAATAGTAGTTGTATTGAATAAATCGCTTCCGTAACCTATCCTTATTCCATGAAAATTGGGAAAATCGTGACTTATGGCAAGCGCATATGGGCAATAGACACTTAGCTGAATATATAAAAGCTACTGATGGCGCTGTAGAAGAATTTACAGTAAACGAAATGACCGTAATAGGATAATTGGTATTAGCATAATATCTAGTGTTAATTATATTTTTTTTAACACCAAATCAAGAAAGAGGTTTTAACTTTGGGTAGATTGTTATTTGAATGGTTCCTTAGAAACTTAGACAAATGCAAAGAATTTGTACGTAACCATGTTAAATAGTACCCATATGAAAATTAGATATGTAAGAGTAATCTCTTCAAAAAACACTTCGATAAAAACAGACTATCTGACCAGAGCATTCTTCCTGTTTTGGTTTGTTTTATGTAGTGTACAAATTCATGGGCAAGAACGGGACATTAATAAAGACAGCACTCGAATTTCAAAATCCAAATTGACCATCAGTGATTTTTCACAGGTAAGAACTTTTTGGAGCGAGGAACAACATTCAAACTTTGCCTTTAAATATAATATAAATCCCAGGCTTTTTCTTGAACTGCAAGGCTATTATGATACGTACTTATTGGCCGATGTTTTTAGAGTTCCTATTATCGCAAAAAAAGTATGTTTCGAAGAAACTGTATATGTTTTCTGGAATAGAAATAGAATCTGAACGAGATAAACTGGATTTATATCTAGAGCTACCGCCTCCTCAATTAAAATTAAAAAACGGAATGGGTTATGATGTGAACACTAATTTTCAGTTACAATTTGAGCATAATCTACATTTCAATAAGTCAAATGTGGGAATTTACGGCAGCCCTGAACTCTTTTCATTAGGTGGTAAAATAAAATTTTAAAGATATCTTTTTTTTGGATGTTTCTAAAAGGTACATCTAAAATGTACTATCACTTTTTATATTAACCTGCACCGAATATTTTTACTTCGCTCAACATAAACCTAATCGAAGCATAGGAGGGAAGCCAATCCTTTAGGTTCACAGGCTCTTAATTATAGAAAAAAAAAGATTCATGAGTAAATGGCTCGAAGAACTATCTTTTCTCACATATAAAACATAAACTAATCAACTATAACTTTATTTTTATTTTCAAAATCGCTGCTTACCAGTTCATTAATTTTGAATTCTGTAAAGTCATATTTCCAAATAGCGCTTCCTTCTTCAATACTTACATTTTGAAACAATTTTAGACCATTTATTTCTTTCCAGTTTGAAAAATATACTTGGACCATATTTTCCTGAGTATCTGTAGGATTTTCAAATCCCAAGGGCATATAATCATCAAATGAATAATAAAAATATACCGACCTGTTCAAAGCATCTTTAAATTCAATCTTAAAAGATGTCTGTCTATTAAATTCAGTAAATCCCTTAAATACTGGATTACTAAAACGATCTTCCGGCCGCATACTAAGCCAATGAAATTCATGCCCTTTTACAAATAACTTATTGAGGGTATCAAGATTACTATAAATACGCTGTGATCTTATATTTTTACCCCAGGAAGCAGAATCACCATATTTCAGAATAACGTGGCCGCTTTTTTTTCGTTGCTCCATTCGGCCGTCTGTTTCTCTGGAAAATATCAGCGTTTTAAAGTCCCCAATAGGTCCATAACAATCCGCCATAGCATACACCGATCCGCTGGCATCCATCCTTCCAACGACCTTCTTAACATTTTGTAAAATGATCGATGTATTTGCCGCTGTTGGTGCCTCAGTATTCGCTGTGCTAATTATTTTCCATTCCTTGTCAATTTTTTTTAACATGCTTTGCCAGGATACAAGCCAAAATACAGGGGCTCTTTTGAAACGGCCTTTCACAACAACATTTCCAATGTAACTTGCCAGAGTGCCATCATCAGAAATTTCTATAATAGGTTCTTGTATCTTTTTAAGCTCATAAAATTCCATACTATCCAGATATGACTGGGTACCTGCAATGAGATCCGCTTTATTCACTTTTTCAACATTGCCATTTCTAATATCATAAAAAGAAGTTGCATTCGGCTGGTAGAACTGTTCTGCGCTTTTTTTTAAATGAGCTTCTTCAATAAGATCAATTTGCGCCTGTATTTTTTTCTTTTCATCAGCGAGATCAACAGCTTGATTACAAGAAATCATACTACCAAGAGCTATACCAATTAAAACAACTAAATGTATCGGATTGTGCATATCATTTTTTGACTTTACATAAAAGTAATTAAATATTTAGTAGTAGTTAATTAGTGTATCTATTTTTAAGAAATATTTATGATTAATTTTAAAAACAGTGTTGCGTTTGTTATATCTATAATAGTCAGCGTGACACCTACGCCAGAGTGGGACACGTGCCCAACAGTAAAACATGTTTGGCTATGATGCCCAGATTATGAAATAGAGGACAAAAAACAGTTTTAATCCTTTGCTATCTAAACAATCAGGCCATCATCTGGCGCTAGAGGTTTTGAAAGCTCTGTTGAATCCAGAAAATTATTAGAAAACACCTCTTGCATGGGTACGGAAAGTAAGGTACTCCTTACTTTTTCCCATTTTTTCGCCTTATTTCCATACATATGATTTACTAAATTCGGAAAATCCCAATCGGCATTTTTACCCCAATGAATGGTAAATGGAATGTTATTATTCTTTAAAACTTCGATCATTTTTGTGGAATAATCTTTCAGACTGATAAGCTTCTCCTTATCATCCCATTGGATTCCATCAATCTCAACCATACAAGTAAACGGAAATTTCGAAAAGGCCAGGGTAGCTTTAGATTGTTTTATAAAACGCATCGCGAAAATACCGGGAACAGGATGATCTCTTGTTAGTTTAGCCAATAATTCCAATGCTTTTGAAGAATTCCTATGATCTACCCCGAATGAACATGCAAAAGCCCGGCCTTGAAAACCTGCATCCCAGAAGATCTCAGACAGTTTCCCTACGGTTGTTTTTTCTTCCTTAGGTAAAATGGAAGATTTCAGCATCTTAATAAGTTTCGGAATCGCTTTCGGAAGTTTTTCTGCAATCTTTATAAACAGGTAGATAAGATCTAAATAGATAAATTCTTTCTGAAAAGGAATGGGATTTCCAAAATCTGCCTTATAATTCTCATAGTATTTTATTTTATATATGAATTCTACTGCATATTCTTTTTCATTCGTATTGTAGGGATTCATAAATACTTTGTAGTGAAAAGGGCGAACACCCTTAAAATCGGTACCTGGAATCTTAGGGTCATAATTAGAAAAATCAAGGCTATCTGCTAGTTGAAGTGCTTCATCTTTATCAATCTTTTTAACATATCGATGAAGCAGGAATAAATTTTCGGCCTCTATCACTACGCCATGGATAAAACCCATAGATCCAAGTCCGACAAGAGCCGCATTAAAAATTTCATCATCTCGAATAATCCTGGCCTTAAAATTTTGAATATAAGTATCCCTTAATGCGGGTTTTGTTTTTCGTTCAAGATACACAATGTCTTCCGGGTTAGGGCCCGTAATTAAGTTCAGCCCTACCACATAGTCTTGAACAGAACCCACATCGATGGTTGAGCCATGAACACCGGTAGAAATACAACCCGCAATGGTTTGTCCGTTACTGGCTCCTGAGGTCTTAAGCGATTTTCCTCGATGTTCTAGAAACCGCGAAACCTCCTTGATTTGATTCCCACATTGCAACCAGTACAGGTTACTGTGTTTATAGGTGGCATCTTGGTGCATTTCTCCTTCAAAAATGGGAAATTTAAGGTTCATAAAACTATTAAAATGCATACGATCTGCGCAGTGGGCAATATTAGACATAGACCATTTTGAACCAATGGCTCGAAAGCATTCATGGGTATTTGCTGCTTGCTGTATCAATTGTTGGATTTCCAACGCTACATCGGTGTATTTTTCAAAATCGGAAAGACCAGTGGCGTCTTTTTCCAATCTGGTGGTCAGAAATTTTTTTAAAGGGAAAGGACCGTTCTTATGAAGCGTATCCCAACGTGTCCGTATATCAATTTTGGTAGTGGCCATATCACATTAAGCTGTTTTCTTTTATACAGACATATTTAATCTTTACTTTCTTCTTTCTCCCAAAAGTAACTGCGTTCAACAGGATACCTCCAAAAGTAGCTCTGTACTCCACGGTATGCAGTGCCTCTGAAGGGCATTTTGTAATATTAAAGTAATGTGATCCTGTGGTTAGTTTTCTGGTTACAATGGTGTCCAGGGTATGTACATTATACCCGGCATATGAATCTTCTCTTTCTGTATCTGCAGGTTCCCATTGTCCATTTGCAACTTGAAACCGCACTGAATAGCAGGAGGTCATAATTAAAGCCAGACCGAAATACAAAGTAATTTTACGTAAATTCATATATTAAACCTTTAAAAGTTACATTCTCTAAAAGTAGTATTACACTAAATACCGGTCAAGAGGGATTTTCCCCTTTTTTCACGGGGATTTTTCCTGTATAAATTAGAGTGTTTTTCCTGCTTTAAACCTTATTTAAGACTCACGAGCTCCAATTTATTAAAGTAGGAGTAGAGTGAGAAACCTGAGATTGGTTAACCCTTCGATAAACCTAGCAAAGTTTTGTGAATCTGATTTATTACAAATAATTGAGTAGGAATAAAACACTTTTTATTCTAAATCCCTGATAAACAATAATTAAGAATACAAATCGTTGTTAATTAAAAGTAATCAACAACCCGAAATGTATTTTATTAAAAATTATAAAACAAGCCTAAGCTTTTTGGCAATACTATTAATTTTAGTTTCATCCTCTTTTTTAAGTAAGAAAACAAGTAGTGATACATATGCTGACTTTGGAGGATGGGTCAAATTAGGAACACAAGCTGTAAGCCCCGGAGTTGATCATGATGTATTGAACTTTACGGAAGCTGCCGAAACCTATAATCGTTTAAAATTTAAAGTATCAAAGGCTCCTGTATATATTAGGAACATACATATAATATATGGAGATGGCACTTCGGAAAGTCATAGTATAACGCGCCATTTTAAAAAGGGTGAGGCAAGTAGAATTTTACCCCTTGTAGGTTATGGACGAATTATTAAAAAGGTAATTTTTAACTACAGACGACCTTATTCTAATAAAAAATTAGCCGAATTAGCAGTATTGGCCAAGATTTAAGTTCATTTGCAAATGTGTGTGGAATACGTTTAATAATAGTAGCTCGTGATTTTATTTCTTAAGCACCTTTTCCAACACAGTCCATACATTGTTTGCAACAATTTTCTGACCTTCAATAGTAGGGTGAATGCCATCTTCTTGATTTAATTCAGGAACACCTCCCACATCTTTCAATATAAAGGGAATTAATTCAAGTTCATTTTTTTTGGCCAAGTCAGGGAAAATAGTTTTGAACGCGGTAGAATATTCCGGCCCCATGTTGGGAGGAAGTTGCATTCCGGCCAGAATAATAGTGGCCTCAGGTTCTTTATCATGTACCGCATCTATAATTGCCTGCAAGTTCTCACGGGTTTCGAGTAATGGAACTCCACGTAAACCATCATTAGCGCCTAATTCTAACACAAAGACATCAATTTTCTGATTGAGCACCCATTTTATGCGGCTTCTTCCACCCGCACTGGTCTCTCCACTTAGTCCGGAATTCACAACCGTATAATCCAGGCCTAAAGAATCTACCATAGATTGTATAATGGCAGGAAAAGCATCATTTATGTCATCAAGTCCATACCCCGCAGTAAGACTATCTCCAAAGAATAGAATAATCTTAGAGTTGGTGTTTGTAGCAGTAGTACTTTCAGCATCTACGGTTTCTAATGGCTCACTTTTTTCTTTTTTAGAAGCATCTCCACCGCAAGAGAGTAGCAATACAAAAATAATAAAATAACAAAACTTTAAGAAAATCTGCCTACGGTTACCGTATAAATTTAAAATCATTTGCTTACTTTGCTTCTTGTGCTTAAACCAGTTCATCTTATAGAATAAATTAAAAGATAGTATGCCAAAGATATTAAAGATTCACGAGCTTGAGAAAACATATACAAGTGGTTCAAAAATAATAACCGTATTGCAGGATATCTCTTTTGAAATTGAAAAAGGAGATACCTTTTCAATTGTTGGCCCTTCCGGAAGCGGGAAAACAACCCTGCTTGGCCTGTGTGCCGGTTTGGACCATCCTGATTCGGGAACTGTCGAATTATGTGGTCATAACATGCAGGATCTAAATGAAGATGAACGCGCACAATTACGAAATAAAGAGGTGGGTTTTATTTTTCAAAACTTTCAATTACTACCCACCCTTACTGCGCTGGAGAATGTAATTGTGCCTTTAGAGTTACAAGGAGCAAAAAATGCAGCTAAGGTTGGCATGGAATTGCTGAGTAAAGTGGGGCTGGCAGATAGGTTTCATCACTATCCTTCGCAATTGTCAGGCGGAGAGCAGCAGCGTGTAGCGTTGGCCAGAGCATTTTCAAATACACCTTCTATTTTATTTGCCGATGAACCTACCGGTAATCTGGATGAGGAAACCGGTGAAAAGGTAATACAACTCCTTTTTGAATTAAATAAAGAAGCGGGCACTACCCTGGTGATTATCTCCCATGATTTAGACCTGGCAAATAGAACACAGCAAATTCTTAGATTAAAAGGAGGAAAGATTATGACCAACGAAAGAACGCACTCACTTTGAGTAAAAATTCCTCATATACAAAAGTAGGCACCCCATGGTTGTTTAAAATGGCATGGCGTGATGGTAAGGCAAGTAGTTCAAGATTATTGCTGTTTATGGCCTCTATTATTTTGGGCATCGCAGCTGTGGTTTCTATTCAATTGTTTAGTGAAAATTTAAAGCAGAATATCCAGCGGCAGTCTAAGAGCTTAATGGGTGCCGATTTTATTATCGACAGCAGGCAACTCCCCAATGCTAAAGTACAAGCGATTATCGACTCTTTAGGAGCATATGCTTCAGAAGTTAACTTTTCATCGATGGCTGCATTTCCCAAAAATGGAGAAACCAAACTCGTACGAGTACGGGGCATAGAAGGCGGCTTCCCTTTTTATGGAACAATCGATACAGAACCGCTCTCTGCGGCCTCGACCTATCAGGAATCAGGTGGGGCTCTGGTAGATGCTACTCTACTATTACAATATGATTTAACCCCGGGTGATTCTATTAAATTAGGAAAGCTAACCTTGCCAATTATTGGTGCCTTAAAATCTATTCCCGGAACTACCGCCATTTCTACTTCTGTGGCGCCAACGGTGCTCATACCATTTCGTTTTATTGTAGAAACTGAACTTTTACAATTCGGAAGCCGTAAAGAATACCAGTATTTTTTTATTGCCTCACCTGGGATGGACCTGGAGCTATTAGATAAAAAACTCGACCCTGTTTTAGATGCTGAAAATGCTGACCTGGATACCCATACCAGCACCAGCCGGCGTATTGGACGTAGTTATGCCAACGTTAGCAAATTTTTGAACCTGGCGGCCTTTATTGCACTGTTACTAGGTTGTATTGGTATTGCCAGTTCTGTACATATCTATATAAAAGAAAAATTAGCCGATGTGGCTGTTCTAAAATGTTTGGGAGCAACAAGAAAACAGACTTTTTTGATCTATTTGATACAAATTGCCGGGATGGGTCTTTTAGGAGGAATCATAGGTACAGGTATTGGAATAGGACTCCAACAGTTATTTCCACTTATTTTACAGGAATTTCTACCTTTTGACATTCAGATTTCAATCACGCCACAGCCCCTTATTATGGGATTATTACTCGGTGTTTTGATGTCGGTATTATTTGCATTATTGCCCTTACTCAGTACCTGGTATGTTTCACCGTTGGAAGTATTACGTGTTAGCGAAGAAAATACCATAAAACCCAGAAAAGCACGGGCATTCACCTTTGCCGCTATTTTACTTTTTATCTTTTTATTTTCATTTTGGCTATTAGGAAACCCACTTTTTGCGCTGGCATTTGTACTAGGGGTTTTGATCACTTTTTCTATTCTGGCAGGTATTGCAGCGGTGTTTATGAAGTTGATAAAAAAATATTTCCCTGTGGCCTGGGGTTTTACAGCACGTCAGAGTTTATTGAACCTGTTTCGTCCGAATAATCAAACCATGGTTTTGATATTAGCTATAGGCTTAGGGACATTCCTGATAAGTACCTTATATTTTACAAAAGATATCTTATTAGCAAAAACCGCCTTAGAGAATAGTGAAGAAAATGCGAATATCATCTTATTAGATGTGCAGCCCGGGCAACGGGAAGCAGTGGCCAATAACATTACACAAAATGGTTTAACGGTATTAGATAACATCTCGTTGATTACCATGCGAATGCATAGTATTAAAGGAAATCTCGCCAATGATATTCGAAAAGGCAGTAGCTCAAAAATTAACGAATGGGTATTGAATCATGAATTCAGAACCACCTATCGCGATACGTTAATCGCTTCAGAAGAACTGATAGAAGGCACATGGATAAAAACAATAGCATCCGGAGAACCCATCAAGATCTCTATTTCAGATGATCTTGCCGAAAATGCCCAGGTAGGAATAGGCGATCAAATCATTTTTAACGTGCAAGGCGTTTTGATGGAAACGAGTGTAGCAAGCATTAGAAAAGTGGATTGGGCACGTATGCAAATGAACTTCACAATTGTTTTTCCAACAGGTGTATTAGAAAATGCGCCTCAATTTCATGTCTTAACAACCTATGTTCCGGATGAAGCCGGTTCGGCCTCTTTGCAACGTGATTTGGTACAGAAATTCCCAAATGTAACTGTGTTGGATATGAGACAATTATATACCATCGTTGAAAATATACTGGATAAGATTTCATGGGTTATTAATTTCATGGCTTTTTTTAGTATTCTCACAGGCATCATTGTACTTATTGGATCGGTCCGTACCAGTAAATATCAACGTATTAAAGAGAGTGTATTATTGCGAACGCTGGGAGCCAAGAGTAAACAGATCTTACGAATAACCGCACTTGAATATTTGTATTTAGGAATACTCGGTAGTCTTGTCGGGATTTTATTGTCCTTGATTGGCAGTCTGGTATTAGCGACTTTACTGTTTAATGAACCTTTTGTGCCTTCCGGGGTTCCTTTTTTAGTGTTTTTACCCGGTATCACTTCCCTGGTCTTACTCATAGGATTAAGCAATATTAGAAGTGTTCTAAAAAGTCCACCCTTAGAAGTACTTAGAAAAGAAGGCTAGCGAAGTGAAACTTTTTTAAACACCTTCGTGATTAATTTACTAAGTTGTTAAGGAGCTGCAAATGTATACTATCGCTTGCAATAGTGCATATAGCTTATCTATGAAATACTACTTCCTGTCTATTGACGTTTTCTTCCCGGCGATTTATTTTTTATATCATGTATTTATATAATTACTTTATTACAAAAGTAAATCTCATAAAGAATGAAAAAATATTGCGTCCTTATATCAATTGCATTGCTAGGTTTCTCTTGTAATTCTCAAAAAAAAGACAATACTGCCAGCTATACTAATAAAAATGCCAATAGTCAGGTTATAAAGTTGATCGAAGGCAATTGGTTCAATGGGAAAACATTTGAAAATAAAACAGTGTGGCTTAAAGATGGTTTGATCAACTTCACAAGTACTATAGAAGAAGTTGACACTATCATAGATTTATCAGGCAACTATGTAATTCCCCCATTCGCTGAAGCCCATAATCATAACCTTGAAAGTAGAAATGAGCTGGATAAACGAATTAAATACTATTTGGATAATGGTGTTTTTTATGTAAAGCTGCTATCCACCATAAAAAAGAGAATAGATCCTATAATGCATCATTATAACAAGCCTGCCGGTATAGATGTACGTATGGCGCATGCGCCATTAACGGCAAAAGACGGACATCCAATTGGGGTACGCAAAAGGTATTTGAGCTATGGATATTATGATGGTATGTTTGATTCTATTGAGGAAATTGAATTTCATGGCTATGTTATAGTCGATAGTAAGGAAGATCTGGATAATAAATGGGATAAAATTTTGTCCTTTTCTCCGGACTTTATTAAATTGAATCTTTTGTATTCTGAAACATATGAAAAGCGAAAAAATGATACATTGTATTTTGGCAAAAAAGGATTGAATCCTGCATTAGTTCCTGAAATTGTTAAAAAAGCGCATGCTTCCAAGTTAAAGGTAAGTGCCCATGTTGAAACCGCCTATGATTTCCATATTGCTGTCAGGGCCGGAGTTGATGAAATAGCACATCTTCCTGAAATAACGAATGGTCAACCCATTGACAAAGCAGCTATTATTTTAGCCAAAGAAAAAGGAATAACTGTTGTTACCACCGCATCGCTGGTTCTAAAAAGACAACAAGAACCGGACTATAAAGACCTGGTCAATAATATCGCCTTAAACTTAAGCTTGTTAAAGCAAGAAGGTGTAACAATTGCTATCGGTTCAGATCAATACAATGGAAATTCGGTTGAAGAGTTTCAATTTTTATATCAGTTAAATATTTTTAGTAATGTTGAGTTGCTTAAAATGTGGACAGAAAATGCAACAAAAGCTGTTTTTCCTAATCGCAAAATAGGAAAGCTAAAAGAAGGCTATGAAGCTAGTTTTTTGGTGGTAGCTAAAAACCCAATAAAAAATATTTCGAATATTCATAAGAATATTGTTATGAGAGTGAAACAGGGCTTGATCTTACAATAATTTCATGGTACGTTTTTATACTAGCTTGCAATTGCACAAAATATTTGTTATTATTCTTTTATCTTTAACTTAATTCAAATGAATATAAACTTGGGTAAAGTTATCAAACATATTATTTTTTGGGCCGTATTTCTCCTATTGTGGAGTGTGCATGACCTCAATTATCATAAAGATATATTGGCAAACTTAGAGACCAATTTATTTGCCTTTATCCCTTACGCTATATTGGTTTATTTCAACCTTTACTTTTTAATGCCAAAATTCTTATTAAAAAAAAGGATCACCAACTATGTATCATTACTGGTTTTAAGTATCACAATTATTACCTTCATCGCGTCGTACTACCTTTCTTTTTATTTTAGATATATCAATACCTATTTACCAACATCAGAATTTTTTGAAAGCATTCCCGGGAAAATTGCTATTGTTACCGAAGTTATTTTATCCTTGGGCCTGTCAATGACTTTATTTCTAACAGATGAATGGTATAGAAAGGATCAATCGGTGAAGGAAATAGAACAAAAACAATTGGAAACAGAATTGAGTTTGTTGAAAAACCAAATGAATCCGCACTTCCTTTTTAATTCGTTAAACAGTATATATATAATGTTAGGTAAGAATGTAAAGAGTGGTAAGAAGATGCTGCTTCAGTTCTCAGAAATATTGAGTCATCAATTGTATGAAGCGACAAAAAAAAGTATTGCATTAGAACGTGAATTTGAAAACCTGAGAAACTATATAGCTATTGAAAAAATACGGCACCAGGATTTAGTGACCGTCGAGTACTCCTTTCCTAATGAGCAAAAACAATTGATCATATCTCCAATGCTTTTATTACCGATCGTTGAAAATGCTTTTAAGCATGGGCAAAGCAGTAAAGGGTATTGTATAAATATTCAATCGTCAATACTCAATGATAGTACATTGAGTTTTACAGTTGTGAATACGGTTTCAAATGAAAATAGTAAGAGATCGTATAAAGAGAGTGAGGGTATCGGATTGGTTAATGTTAAAAGAAGGTTAGCGTTGATTTATCCGAACAGGCATCTATTCAATATAGAATGTCAAAATTCTAACTTTACAGTCCGTTTAAAAATTCAGTTAAATGAAAATGAAATGTTTAATAGTTGATGATGAGCCGCTGGCCAGAAAAGGATTAGAGGATTTTGTAAAACAAACTCCATTTTTGGAACATGTCAAATCAGTATCATCTGCGTTAGAAGCCATGGAGTTCCTAAAACAAAATTCTATAGAAATTATGTTTTTGGATATCCAGATGCCCGATATGACCGGAATAGATTTGATGAAGGTTATTTCCGATCCTCCGCAGGTAATTTTTACTACTGCCCACCGTGAATTTGCCCTGGATGGATTTGAGCTAAATGTAGTGGATTTTTTATTAAAACCTTTTTCATATAGTCGGTTTTTAAAAGCGGTACATAAAACAATAGTTATTGATAACAAAGAACATAAAAGCAAAGACACAAAAGATCATATTTTTATTAAGTCTAATGGAATGCTTATTAAGGTCTTTATTGACGATATTACTTTTATAGAAACTGCCAAAGATTATATTTTTATCCATACCCTTCACGATAAATATCTTACACTGGTCTCTTTAAAACATATAGAAGGGGAGCTACCAAAGGAAAAATTTATAAGAGTACATCGCTATTATCTGGTTGGGGTAAGCCATATCAGAAAACTTGAAGGAAATTTAATTTATATAGGGGAGCATAAAATTAAAATTAGCAGAACCCTACGGAATCAAGTTTACCAATCTATTATAGGTAATAAGTTGATTGAACGTTTATAGTTGTGCAATATGTTTCCTTCAAACTATAGATACACCTCCTAAAATTTGCTTGCAAATTGAGATTCGGCGGATTCCTATGTGTCAAAATAATAATAGTATGGATAAATGCCATGCCTGCGGTAGGCAGACCTACCCACTGCACTATGATTTTTAGTACCTTTAAGAAATCATCATTAAACTTAAAAGATATGGCTAAAAAAAGAAATGAACAAAACACTTTTCATTTCGGTTTAACCACGGTGGGTGGATTGGCAATATTTACAAATAATTAATATATCAAAAGATTAGGTTATATGTTACAAAATGTTTTATTAGAACGCGAAATATACGCATCAGAAGAACATAAAATGATGCAAAAAANNATCCGGGATTTCAT
>JGI24023J19991_10001034_pt1 | contig 21809 bp, 27 predicted proteins | sample Cruoilmetagenom1_FD_19991 | JGI IMG/M metagenome (IMG submission 19991) | reverse complement strand
TGATCTGGCGAAGTTGCCGGATGCCGCCGTGGTGACCGACCTGGTCTATGTCCCGCTGGAGACGCCGCTTCTGGCGGCGGCGCGGGCGCGGGGCAACCGGGTGGTCGACGGGTTGGGCATGCTGCTGCACCAGGCGCGGCCCGGCTTTGCCGCCTGGTTCGGTGTCTCGCCGGCGGTCACGCCTGAGTTGCGCGATTTCGTGCTCGCTGGCACAGCTTTGGCAGGGACGTGAAAGGCCGCAACGTGAAAGGCCGCCGCCGATTGTTCCGCGCGCCGCCGCTGGTGCTTGGTTTGACCGGCTCTATCGGCATGGGAAAGTCCACGGCGGGGCGCCTGCTGCGCCGGCTCGGTCTGCCGGTGCATGACGCGGACGAGGCGGTGCATGCGTTGCTCGGCCCGGGCGGGGCCGCGGTGGCCGCCGTCGAAGCGGCGTTTCCCGGCGTTGCCATAAATGGAGCTATCGACCGGAGGAAGCTGGGCGCGCGCGTCTTCGGTGATGCGGCGGCCTTGCGCCGCTTGGAGGGTATCTTGCACCCGGCGGCACGCGCCACGGCGACGCAGTTTTTACGGCAACAGGCGCAATGCCGGCAGCCGCTGGCGGTGCTCGATATCCCCCTGCTGTTTGAGACCGGGGGCGAGCGTTTGTGTCATGCGGTGGTCGTCGTCACCGCGCCCGCTTTCGTGCAGCGCGCCCGGGTCCTCGCCCGGCCGGATATGAGCGTCGCGCGCCTGCAGGCCATTCAGGCGCGGCAAATGCCGGACCGGGAGAAACGCCGGCTGGCCGACTTTATCGTGCGAACCGGTTTGGACAAGCGGCACACCTTGCGGCAGCTGGCCGCGATCGTCAGACTACTGCGGCAAACCCGGCGGAGGCGGTATGCGTGAGATCGTGCTCGATACGGAAACCACGGGCCTCGACCCAGCGGCGGGTCACCGGGTGGTCGAGGTGGCGTGCCTCGAGCTCACGCAACATATGCCAACCGGCCGGAGTTTCCGACGCTATCTCAATCCGGAACGCGAGATGCCGGAGGAGGCCCGCGCGGTCCATGGTTTGGATGACGCCTTTCTGGCGCAGCAACAACTGTTCGCCGAGGTGGTTGATGAATTTCTCGCCTTCATCGACGATGCGCCACTGATCATCCACAACGCCCAGTTCGATCTGAAATTCCTGAACGCCGAGTTGGCGCGTATCAATCGGCCGCCATTGGAATTTGACCGGGCGGTGGATACGGTGGGCATGGCCCGACGGCGCTTCCCCGGCGCCCAAGCGAGTCTCGACGCGCTGTGCCGGCGCTTCGGCATCGACAACACGGCGCGCACGCTGCATGGCGCGTTGCTCGATTGCGAGTTGCTCGCCGAGGTCTATCTGGAATTACGCGGTGGCCGGCAACCGGGGCTGGATCTGGACCCCACGAAGCGGATCGCCGAGGCGGCTGGTACGCAAACGGTGGCGCGCCCCGCACGGCCAGCACGGGCACACGCACCGAGCGCCGAGGAAAGCGCCGCGCACGAGGCCATGCTCGCGCGCCTGAAGGCGCCGATCTGGCGGAGCTAGACTTGCGCGGCGGTGGCCTGCGGGGCGTTTTTCTTGTGCCGCGCGTAGAATTGCTCGAAATCGATGGGATTGATGACCAGCGGCGGGAAACCGCCGTCGCGCGTGATCGTCGCCAGAACATTGCGGGCGAAGGGAAAGAAATGCCGCGGCGCCTCGATCATCAGCAGCGGCTCCATCTCGCTCTCGGGGACCGCATCCGGGACTTGGACCACACCGGCGTAGTCTAGCTCTATGAGAAAGGTCGTTTTTTCCTGGACCTGGGCCTGGACCCGCAGGAGAAGCACAATCTCGTAGGTGCGCTCGCTCAACTGCCGGGGCTGCACGTCGAGAGTAATATTCAGCGCCGGTGTGTGTTCGCTCATCGCCGCATAGATATCGGGCGCGTTCGGGTTCTCGAACGAGAAATCTTTGATGTACTGGGAATGAATAACCAGCAGTCGTTCGGGCGGGGTGTCGGCCATGGCTTTGCTTCCTGCGTCGTGCGGCGGCTTGGCTAACATGGATTGTCCGGTCAGACAACTGCGGCCGGGGCTTAGGCTCCCTCGGTGCCCTCATCCAAGCGATAACGCAGCGTTGCACAGTTGGCTAACGCCTGGCCGGTCAGGCCGCGAATAAACGCCCAGTGAGACACCACCAGCAAATATGGCCAATCGGTACGCCTCGCAACGGCGGCGCGGAATTGNGTGCAGCGGTGCAGAAGTGCTGCTTCGCTTTCTTCCGGCTCCGGCCACCAGCGCTCCGGCAGGGCGCCGAAATCCACATGCGGCCACTGCTTTACCAACTCGGAGCGCGGCGAGCCGATATCGCAGGTAAAGAAAGCGCGTTCATGCACCAACGGCTCTACGGTGATGGCGAGGCCAAGCCGCTCGGCGATGAGCGTTGCGGTATGGAGCGTGCGCGAATAGGGGCTGGCGAGTACCGCCCGCACGTCCTCGCCGCGCAGCACCTCACCCGCCTGTTCCGCCTGACGGATACCTTCCTCGGTCAAGCCCGCATCGACGATGCCGGGATCGACGCGCGTGGCGTTGTAGTGGGCGTTGAATTGCGATTGGCCGTGGCGAACAAGGATCATCGCGGCGGAATCCGATTGTGCGGCGACCGGTCCGATGGCGCCGAATCGCTGACGTCCCGGTAGTCGCCGTCGATGATCGGCCCTGGTCCTTTGTGGCCGTTACGATCTTTCATCTCCTCACCGTCCACGAAGACGTGAGTCTCGACGGATGCGGACAGATGGCGCGCGAGCCGAGTGCGCAAATAGGCGCGGACGGCTGGAACAAAGAGAAGCATGCCGAGCAAATCAGTGACAAAGCCCGGCGTTAGAAGCAGCGCGCCGGCAAACAGAAGGCAGGCGCCATCGAACATCTCACGGGTTGGCAGCTTGCCTGCGTCGACCGCTGTCCGCGCCCGCGCCAGGGTTGCCAGACCTTGCGCCCGCAGCTCCCAGGTCCCGATCATCGCCGTTAGGATGACAAGACCAAGCGTTGGCCATAAACCCAACCAGCCGCCGATCTGTATAAAAACGGCGATTTCCAGCAATGGCACGCCGATAAAGGCGGCGAGTATGAGTATGGGCATGCTTGCTCTTTCCCCAGCAGTTCCCTATGTACTTTGGACAAGGGCACGCGTCTACAAGGTCAACGCAGCAATTCCGCCCATCCGGCTAAATTGGCGACAGCCAAATTGGCGGTGGCCGGATAGGTAGCTGCGCAGAGGCCGGATTAGGCCCCGTGCGACAGGCGGAGCGCATGAGCGACGGTTTTCAATTCCTCGACATCATCCTGTTTGCGGCGGTTGCCGCCTTTTTCGTATTCCGTCTGCGTGGCGTTCTCGGCAAGCGCATGGGACACGACAAGCCCCCGTCGGATCCGTTCCGGAAACGTTCCGCCGAGTCGGACGATGATAAAGTTATATCGTTACCGGATCGAAACAAAGCAGAGTCCGATGAAGAACCGCCGGAGCCAGCGGTAGCCGCCGAGGAGCCGGCAGCGGCGGGGACGCCACTGGAAGCCGGTCTCATGCAGATCAAGCTGGCGGATAAGAACTTCGACGAGGAGCCGTTTTTGGCGGGCGCCCGGGCTGCTTTCGAGATGATCATCGCGACCTTTGCCAACGGCGATGCCAAGGCGCTCCGGCCGCTGCTTTCCAACGACGTTTATGGCGACTTCGCCGGGGCAATCACCGAACGCCGCGGCGCCGGGCAGACCTTGGAGACCACATTGGTCGGCATCAGCGAAGCCGAGATCATCGAGGCCGAACTTCAGGCGCGCACCGCCTTCGTGACCATCAAATTCGTTTCCGAGCAGATCAACGTGGTGCGGGACAAGAAGGGCGAGGTGGTCGAGGGCGATCCGACCGGCGTGACCAAGATTACGGACATCTGGACCTTCGCGCGCAATACGCGCAGCCGCGACCCGAACTGGACCCTGGTCGCGACGCGCTCTCCCAGCTAAGTATTTTCCATGGGTTGCACTCCATGAACCGCGGCCTGGTGATCGCCCTTGCCGCCAGCGTGTTGCTTTTGGCCGCGTGCGAAAAGAAGCCGCCAGTCGAATTGCCGGACCAGCTCCTCCTCATCCCCACCACATTCCAGGCGGTTCCCGGCTGGAGCGAGGATAATCTCTCCGAGGTCGTACCGGCGCTCACGCGCTCTTGCGCCCGCTTGCTTAGCCAGCCGGATACGCGGGCCGTCGGCCCCGGCGGCGGTGGATTGGCGGGCACGGTGGCCGATTGGCGTCCGGCGTGTGCTGCCGTTGGCGCCCTGCCGGCCGGCGACGACGCCGCGGCGCGGGCGGCGTTGGAGACCTGGTTCGCACCGTTCAAAGCCACGAATAACGGACGCGAGAACGGCCTGTTCACCGGCTACTACGAGGCCGAGCTGCGGGGCGCCTTGGCGCCGGATGAGACGTATCGGGCGCCCATTTACGCCAAGCCCGCGAGTTTGATTAGCGCGCGTTTGTCGACCTTCCGCGCCGATCTTTCCGGGCAAATCTTCGGCCGCGTCGAGGGCGACAACCTGGTGCCGTATTTCACGCGGGATGAGATCGATGACGGCGCCATCGGCGCGCAGAACCTGGAATTGCTCTGGGCCGACGATCCGGTGGATGTGTTCTTCCTGCATGTGCAGGGCTCGGGTCAGGTGACGTTGCCCGACGGCACGGTACGCCGGGTGGGCTTCGCCGCCTCGAACGGGCATGAGTTTTACCCCATCGGCCGTGCTCTTTTGGACGAGGGCAAGGTCTCGCGCGAGAACGCCTCCATGCAGGCCATGCGCAGCTGGTTGCGGGCGCACCCGCAAGAGGGCGACGAGATCATGCGGCGCAATGCCCGCTATATCTTCTTTCGCTGGATCGACGGGGATGGGCCCATCGGATCCCAGGGTGTGGCGCTGACCCCCGGGCGCAGCCTGGCGGTCGATCCGGCGTTCATGTCTCTCGGTGTGCCGGTCTTCCTGGATACCACCTGGCCGGGGAGCAGCCGGCCTTTACGCCGTCTGATGATCGCCCAGGATACGGGCAGTGCCATCAAGGGGCCCTTGCGGGGTGACTTTTTCTGGGGCGCCGGGGAAGAGGCCTTGGCCGAGGCCGGGCGCATGAAGCAAAAGGGTATCGTCTACATCCTGCTGCCCAAACCCGTGGCCGAGCGACGCAAGATCACCAGTTGACGGGCGCGGCCCGCGCCGCTTGCCTTTTCCGCCCTGCCTTGCATTATCGACGGATTGTCCGAGCCGGTCGTGGCTCGGCTTCCGGAGAAGCGCACGCCCATGACCGAGGCCCCGATCCGTGTTGGACTGTTTGTGACCTGCCTGGTCGATTTGTTTCGGCCTAGCGTCGGCTTTGCCGCCGTGAAGCTGTTAGAAGACGCTGGCTGTCAGGTGCACGCGCCGGCGGCGCAAACCTGCTGTGGCCAACCCGCCTATAACAGTGGCGACCGGGCCGATGCCAAGGCCATTGCCGCCGCGGTGATCGATGTCTTTGAAGGTTTCGACTATGTGGTGGCACCCTCGGGATCGTGCGCCGGTATGCTGCGTGAACATTATCCGCTGCTCTTCGCGGGCGATGCCGGGATGGAAGCCCGCGCCCGCGCCCTGGCGGCGCGCACCTATGAGCTGATCTCGTTCCTCACCGATGTGCGGGGGTTGAGCGCGGTCGATGCCACCTTCCCGGGCCGCGTGACCTATCACGATGGCTGTTCCGGCCTGCGTGAGCTGGGCATCCGGGCGCAGCCGCGGGCCTTGCTGGCCAGCGTGGCCGGGCTGGAGCTGGCGGAGTTGCCCGATAGCGAGGCGTGCTGCGGCTTCGGCGGGACCTTCTGCGTGAAGTATCCGGATATCTCCAATGCCATGGTCGGCGCGAAGGCGGCGTGCGTGGCGGAAACCGGGGCCGAGACGCTGCTGGCCGGCGATCTCGGCTGTCTTTTGAATATGGCCGGAAAACTCAAGCGCGACGGCGTGAATGTGCGCGTTCGCCACGTGGCCGAGGTGCTGGCCGGCATGACCGGGCAGCCGGCTATCGGCGATGGCGAGCCCGGTTAAGCCAGCTATGTCGCCGCCGGATCGCAGCTTCAGCGAAAATGTCCGCGTCGCGGTAGCCGATCCGCAACTGCGCCGGGCTATGCACCACGTCAAGGAAGGCTTTATCGGCAAGCGGGCCAAGGCGGCGGCGCGCCTGCCGGAATTCGAAACCCTGCGCGATGCGGCGCGCGACATCAAGGACCATACCTTGGCGCATCTTGATCTGTATCTGGAGCGCTATGAGGCAGAGGTGACCGGGCGTGGCGGGCACGTGCATTGGTGCGCCGGCCCGGCCGAGGCGCGTGCAGCGATCCTGGATATCTGCCGCCAGGCGGGCGCCCGCACGGTGACCAAGGGCAAATCGATGATCGGCGAGGAGATCGACATCAACGCCCACCTGGAAGCCGCCGGCATGATGCCCGTGGAAACCGATCTGGGCGAATACATCGTGCAGATGCGGCACGAACGCCCGAGCCATATCATCGCCCCGGCGGTGCATCTGACCAAGGATCTGATCGAAGCGGATTTCCGCGCCCAGCACCGGCAATTTCCGGCGGACCGGTCGCTTTCGGAGGTGCCCGAGTTGGTCGACGAGGCGCGCCAGGTGCTGCGCCAACGGTTTCTCGATGCGGATGTGGGGATTACCGGGGCGAATTTCCTGGTCGCGGAGACCGGCTCGTCCATCATCGTGACCAACGAGGGTAACGGCGATTTGACGCAAATTCTGCCACGGGTGCACATCGTGATCGCCAGCCTGGAGAAGATGGTGCCGACCTTGGAGGATGCGGCGACCATCCTGCGCGTCTTGGCGCGCTCGGCGACGGGGCAGGAATTTTCCACCTACACCACGGTCTCGACCGGACCAAAACGGCCGGACGATGTGGACGGGCCAGAAGTCTACCATGTTATTTTGCTGGATAACGGCCGCTCGGACCTGCTCGACGGGCCGTTCCGGGAGATCCTACGCTGCATCCGCTGCGGCGCCTGTATCAACCATTGTCCGGTCTATCATGCCATCGGCGGACACGCCTACGGCTCGGTCTATCCGGGGCCGATCGGCGCCGTGCTCACACCGGCCCTGGAGGGGATCGAGGCGGCGGCGGATTTGCCCGAGGCCTCGACCTTTTGTGGCCGCTGCGAAGCCGTTTGTCCCATGCGCATTCCCTTGCCCAAGCTACTGCGCCACTGGCGCGAGCGCGCGTTCGAGCGGCGGGTGACCCCGAAGACGGTGCGCGCCGGCATCGGAGTGTGGGCGTTTTTCGCCCAGCGCCCGGCGCTTTATGGATTTGCCACGGGGCTGGCGGCGCGGCTGCTCGGGATGCTGGGGGGTCGCCGCGGCCGGATTGCACGGCTGCCGCTGGCCGGCGGCTGGACCCGCTTTCGCGATTTGCCGGCGCCGGAGGGGCAAACTTTCCGGAGCCAGTGGGCGACTCGGGGGGCGGCGCGAAAAGGGCAGCGGTCATGAGCGGCGACCGAGAACGGGTGCTCGGATCCCTGCGCCGGGCGCTGGGGCGCGGGCGGGACGCGGCCGCCGATGCGGCGGCGCACACGGCGGTCGTACAGCGCATCGCTAGCCGCCAGCGCGGCCCCATACCGGCGCGCAGCCAACTGGACCCGGTGCAACAGGTGGAGCTATTCGAAACCATGGCGCGCGAACAAGCGGCCACGGTCGTTCATGTGGCGCGCGGCGACGGGGTGCCGGCGGCGGTCGCCGACTACCTGAAGGCTGCCAACCTACCGCCGCGGGTGCGCGTGGCACCGGATGCAGCCCTTACCGCTCTGCCCTGGGACGGCCAGCCACTGCTCGAGATCAGCACCGGTCGGGCGGCCGCGGAGGACCCGGTTTCCCTGACCGGCGCCTTTGCCGGTATCGCCGAGACGGGGACCCTCATGCTCCGCTCCGGCGCGTCCCATCCGACNACCCTGAACTTTCTGCCCGATGTGCATATCGTGGTGCTGCGCGCCGCCGACGTGGTCGGTCCTTACGAGGATGNCTGGGACCGGCTGCGGGCACGCGAGGGCGACGGGGTGATGCCGCGTACGGTCAACTTCGTCACCGGCCCATCGCGCACTGCCGATATCGAGCAGACCATTCAGCTCGGCGCGCACGGACCCCGACGCTTGCACATCATCTTGATCGACGAGACGGACGAGACGCCGTGAGCGGCAAGGAACGCGGCCGCAAATCGCCGCCGAGCGGTCTGTCGCCGGAGGAAAAGTTGCTCTGGGCACAAGCCATGCGCGATGCCGAAGCGTTGCCCCGGGGCAAACGGCCGGCCCCTAAACCCGTGCCCAAGGACCCGATCGCGGCGAAACCCGCGCCGGCCCGGCCGCGTCCGGCGACGCCGCCGGTGCCAGCAAAAAAGGTGCGCAAGGCGCCGCCGCCACCGCTGGCCGCCGGGGCCATGGTGGACGTAGATCGGCGCACCACCGAACGCCTGAAGCGCGGCCAAATGCCAGTGGAGGCGACCCTCGATCTGCATGGCCATACGCGCGCCGAGGCGCACGGCGAGCTGAATGCCTTTCTTGCCGCGGCGCACGCCGGCGGCCGGCGGTGTGTTCTCGTTGTCACCGGCAAGGGGGCAAGCAAGACCGGTGGCGGCGTGCTGCGCGCCGAAGTGCCCAAGTGGCTGAACGAAGAGCCGAACCGGGCCCGAATTCTGGCCTTCGCTGGGGCCCGACCGCAGCATGGCGGTGGTGGCGCCCTTTATGTGCTGCTGCGCCGGCGGCGCGGCGAATAGGGCAGGCTAGTTTAAGGACTAGCCGCGCGGCGAATCATCGCTAAACTGCTATCGAGTTAAGTAACTGTGGCAGCAAGGCATCTGCTCGGTATAATTACGATAACGAAACGAACGCCCAAATTAATTATGATATCGAAACGATCCACCTTGTGACCCCTTTTGGCATGCGTCTGCGCGCCCTGCGGGCCGAGCGCAATCTGGCGCTCAAAGATATGGCCGCCGGCCTCGGCGTATCTGCGGCCTACCTCTCGGCCCTGGAGCACGGCCAGCGCGGCCGCCCCAACCGCCGCTTCGTGCACCGGGTCTGCCAGTATCTGGGGGTCATCTGGGACGATGCGGAGGAATTGCAGCGCCTGGCCGACATCTCGCACCCACGGGTTACCGTCGATACCTCCGGCCTCTCCTCCCGGGCGACCGAATTCGCCAACCTGCTGGCCGAGCGCATCGGCGATCTGCCGGAAGAGACGATCGAGAAGATGTTGGCGGAGGTGAAAGAAAGAAGCGTCGGCGTTTAGAGAATAAACTTCGACAGATCGGTGTTCTTGGCCAACTCGCCGACACGTATCCGGACATATTCGGCGTCGATGTCGACTGTTTCGCCGCCGCGGTCGGTGGCGGTGAAGGAGATTTCCTCCAGGAGCTTTTCCATCACCGTGTGCAGGCGCCGGGCGCCGATGTTTTCGATGCTGGCGTTGATTTCGGCGGCCAGGTCGGCCAGGGCGTCGATCGCCTCGTCGGCGAAATCGAGGGTGACGGACTCGGTCCCCAGAAGGGCGATGTACTGACGCACCAGGCTGTTTTCCGGCTCGGTGAGGATGCGGCGCAAATCGTCGCGGCCCAGGGCCTGCAGCTCCACACGAATGGGCAAGCGGCCCTGCAGTTCCGGCAACAAATCCGAGGGTTTGGCCAGGTGGAAGGCGCCGGAGGCGACAAATAGGATGTGATCGGTCTTCACCGGTCCGTGCTTGGTGGCGACCGTCGTGCCCTCGATCAAGGGCAAGAGATCGCGCTGCACGCCCTCGCGCGAAACATCGGCGCCCATGCGCTCGGAGCGCGCCGTGATCTTGTCGATCTCGTCGAGGAAGACGATGCCGTTCTGTTCGACGGCGGTGATCGCCTCTTGGGTGACCGCGTCTTGATCGAGCAGCTTGTCGCTTTCCTCGCTGGTGAGCAGGGTCAGGGCATCGGCGACCCGCAGGCGCCGTTTCTTGGTGCGGCCGCCGAGAGCCTTGCCGAAGATCTCGTTGAGATTGACCATGCCCATGCTGGCGCCGGGCATGCCGGGGATGTCCATGGTCGGTAGCTGCAAGCCGCCGGTATCGGCCGCTTCTACCTCAACCTCGCGCTCGTCCAAATCGCCGGTGCGCAGCATGCGGCGGAATTTACTGCGCGTCTCGGCCCCGGCGTTTTCTCCCACCAGGGCATCGAGCAAGCGCTCCTCGGCGTTCAGCTCGGCCTTGGCCTTGACCTCGCGGCTCAAGCGCTCGCGGGTCATGGCGATGGCGATTTCCACCAGATCGCGCACGATCTGCTCCACATCGCGCCCCACATAGCCGACTTCCGTGAATTTGGTCGCCTCGACCTTGAGGAACGGGGCCTGCGCTAGCTTGGCCAGACGGCGGGCAATCTCGGTCTTGCCGACACCGGTGGGGCCGATCATCAGGATGTTCTTGGGCAGGACCTCCTCGCGCAACTCGTCGGGGAGTTGCTGCCGGCGCCAGCGGTTGCGTAGGGCGATGGCGACGGCGCGCTTGGCGTCGTTTTGGCCCACGATGTAACGGTCCAGCTCGGAGACGATCTCTCGCGGGCTGAAGGCCGTGGCTTGGGCAGCGTCGCCGGACCGGCGCGCTTTACTCGGTTGCGATGCTTTCGACGATGACACGGTCATTGGTGTAAACACATATTCCGGCTGCGATTTCCATGGATTTACGGGCGATGGCCTCGGCATCCAGGCCTTTCTGGTCGATCAGCGCGCGGGCCGCTGCCAGGGCGTAATTGCCGCCCGAGCCGATACCGATCAAGCCATCCTCCGGCTCCAGCACGTCGCCGGTACCGGTAAGGACCAGAGAGACGGAGGTATCGGCGACCGCCATCATGGCTTCCAGCCGGCGCAGGTACCGGTCGGTACGCCAGTCCTTGGCCATCTCGACACAGGCGCGGGTCAGCTGTGCCGGGTAGGTCTCCAGCTTGCCTTCCAGACGCTCGAAGAGGGTGAACGCATCGGCGGTCGCCCCGGCGAAACCGGCGATCACGCCGCCCTTGCCCAGACGGCGCACCTTGCGCGCGTTCGACTTGATGATCGAATCGCCCAGGCTGACCTGGCCGTCGCCGGCGATGACGACCTGTTTGCCCTTGCGCACGCACAAGATGGTGGTGCCACGCCATTGGCTGCTGCGATTATCGGCCATGATCAGAGAGATGGCCCGGATACCCGGCCGGGTCAAGCGCCAGAGGTGAGATGGGGGGAATTCAGCCGCGATGCTGGCGAACGACGGGCCGAGCTGTTACAAGGGCGCCGACTTTCCGCACCTTGTGAGACGGCCCCCCAATAGGAAGGGGGCAATGGAGGTGGCGATGCGCCAGGCCAAGATCGCGCGCAAAACTAAGGAAACCCAGATTTCCGCCAGAATCGATCTGGACGGGACCGGGTCGTATGACATTGCCACCGGGATCGGCTTCCTCGACCACATGCTCGAGCAGCTATCGCGCCATAGCCTTATCGACATGACGCTCAAGGCCACGGGCGACCTGCACATCGACTTCCACCACACGACCGAGGATACGGGCATCGTCCTGGGTCAGGCCATGGCCAAGGCGTTGGGGGAACGCGCCGGCATTCGCCGCTATGGCGAAGCCCTCATCCCCATGGACGAAACCCTGACCCGGGTCGCGCTCGATGCCTCCAACCGGCCATACCTGATCTGGAAAGTTGCCTTCCCGCGCGACAAGCTGGGTGAAATGGACAACGAGCTGTTCAAGGAATGGTTCCAGGCGTTTGCTCAGCACGCCGGCTTGACCCTGCATGTCGAAAATCTTTATGGCGAGAATTCCCATCACATCGTGGAATCTTGCTACAAAGGCTTGGCGCGGGCGCTGCGCCAGGCAATCGAGATCGATCCGCGCCAGTCCAAGGCGGTGCCGTCTACCAAGGGCCGCCTGTAGCGGAATTTTTCGAAGAGACACGAAGACGTAAGGCTTCATGATGGACGTGGCGATCATCGACTACGGCTCGGGCAACCTGCGCTCGGCCGCCAAGGCGATCGAGCGCGCCGCGGCGGAGGCGCACGTTTCGGCGCGCGTCATCGTCACCGGCGAGGCCGAGGTTGTCGCCGCCGCCGATCGCATCGTCCTGCCGGGTGTGGGTGCTTTCGCCGATTGCATGCGCGGTCTGACGGCCCTTGCCGGCATGATCGAGGCGCTCGAGGAGGCCGTCATGCGCCGCGCCCGGCCGTTCCTCGGCATATGCGTGGGTATGCAGCTTATGGCGACCACCGGGCGCGAGCATGGCGATCATCCGGGCCTGGGCTGGATTCCCGGCGATGTGGTGGCACTCAAGCCGGGGAACGGGGCGCTCAAGGTGCCGCATATGGGTTGGAACGGATTGACCATCGCCGCCGCCGGCCATCCGGTGCTGGCGGGGCTGGTGGACGATACCCATGTGTGTTTCGTGCACAGCTATCATCTGCGGCCCGAGAATCCGCGGCATATTCTGGCCAGCGTCGACTATGGCGGTCCGCTTGCCGCGATTGTCGGCCGCGACAATCTGNTGGGGACCCAGTTTCATCCGGAAAAAAGCCAGAANGCCGGTCTGCGCCTGTTGGGTAATTTTTTGAAGTGGAGGCCATGACAACAGCNACCAATACGAGCGATTCGACCGGTCACGGTCCGGCGACGGCGGTGAACAANGTGACGGAACTCGCCGGGACCGACTTGCANGATTTGTGCGACGCCGCCGAGGCGGCGATCGCCGCCGGCGGCGGCTTTGGTTGGTTGACCGTGCCGCCGCGCCAGGTCATGGAGGCGTATTGGAAGGGGGTGCTTCTGGTTCCTGAGCGCGAGCTTTTTGTTGCCCGTTTGGATCAAACCATCTGTGGCTCAGCGCAGTTGCAGCGGGCGTCGCGCAACAACGAAGCACAAGCCTTGTCGGGGATTCTGACCACGTCGTTCATGGCCCCGTGGGCGCGGGGCCACGGGTTGGCGCGCATGCTGATTTTGGCGGTGGAGGGAGCGGCCCGCGATGCGCGATTGCGCGTCCTCAACCTGGATGTGCGCGAAAGCCAGGACGCGGCGATCAAACTCTACGAATCGCTTGGCTATCAATTGTGGGGCCGCCACCCTCACTATGCCCGCGTTGGCGAGCACTGGGTGACCGGTCTTTACTACTACAAGGACCTGCGCGCTGCTGCGGCCCTGGCGTCTGGGCACGAGAGCGGCTAGCGGCTTATTCGGCGGCGCAATTGTGATCCTCTATCCGGCAATCGATCTGAAAGACGGCCAGGCGGTACGTCTCGTTCACGGCGACATGGCGACGGCGACCGTCTTCAATGACGATCCCGCGGCTCAAGCGCGCGCCTTCGCCGCCGCCGGTTTTTCGTGGCTGCATCTTGTCGATCTGAACGGTGCCTTTGCCGGGCGCCCGGTCAATCGGGCGGTGGTGGAGGCGATCCTGGCGACGGTCGACTGTCCGGTGCAGCTGGGCGGTGGGATACGCGATCGCGAGACCATCGAGGGCTGGCTGAGCGCCGGTGTTTCCCGGGTTATTCTCGGCACGGCGGCGGTGAAGGACCCGGATCTGGTGCGCCAGGCCTGCCGCGCCTTTCCCGGTCGGATCGCGGTGGGGATCGATGCCCGTGACGGTATGGTCGCGGTGGAAGGCTGGGCCGAGGATGGCGGTATTACCGTAGCCGAGCTGGCAAAACGCTTTGCCGATGCGGGGGTGGCGGCGATCATCTACACCGACATTGGCCGCGATGGGGCGCTTGCCGGGGTGAATGTGGCGGCGACGGCTGCCTTGGCGCGTGAGGTGCCGGTCCCGGTGATCGCCTCCGGCGGCGTTGCCTCGTTGGACGACATCTCCGCTTTGCTGGCGGTGCAGAGCGACGGTGTGGCCGGCGCTATTCTTGGCCGCGCGCTNTATGANGGCCGCATCGATCCGGCCGAGGCGCTGGCCCTGANACGAGNGNCGGNGTANTGCTCAAGGCGCGCATNATCCCCTGTCTCGACGTCAAGGACGGACGCGTGGTNAAGGGCGTCAACTTCGTCGATCTGCGCGATGCGGGCGATCCGGTGGCGCAGGCGCGNGTCTACGACGAGGCCGGGGCGGATGAGTTGTGTTTTCTCGATATTACCGCCAGTCACGAGGACCGGCCGATTATCTTGGATGTGGTGGCGCGAACCGCCGAACAGTGTTTCATGCCATTGACCGTCGGCGGCGGCGTGCGCCGGCTGGAGGATATCCGCGCCCTGCTGCTGGCCGGCGCCGACAAGGTGGCGATCAATACGGCCGCAGTGGCCACGCCCGAGCTGATCAAAGCCGCGGCGGAGAAGTTTGGCAGCCAGTGTGTGGTCGTGGCCATCGATGCCCGGCGCGATGCCACCGGGCGCTTCGAGGTGGTCACCCACGGCGGGCGAACGCCGACCGGGCTGGATGCTATCGACTGGGCGCGCCGGGTAACGGCGCTGGGTGCCGGCGAGATTCTGCTTACCTCCATGGACCGGGACGGGACCAAGCAGGGCTATGACATAGCGCTTACCCGCGCGGTCGCCGATGCGGTTAGCGTGCCGGTCATCGCCTCCGGCGGTGCAGGGACGCTGGACCATCTGGTCGAGGCCGTGCGCGATGGTCATGCGGCAGCGGTGCTCGCCGCCTCGATCTTCCATTTCGGCGAATTCTCGGTGGCGGAAGCAAAAGCCCATATGGCCGAAGCCGGGGTGCCGGTCCGCCCGCCCGGGCGATAGCGCCTGTTGGGCTGACATGGGGGGCAATTCCTGGTACCGATGGCGCGGCCGACGAGGATTGGATACATGAGTAACAGCGACGGTGCCGGGGACGGCTTCGACGGACGCGTGCTTGATTGCCTTTATGCGGTGATCGAGAGCCGGCGCGGTGCCGACAAGAACAGCTCGAACACGGCGAAGCTGTTCCACAAAGGAACCGGCAAGATCGCTCAAAAGCTGGGCGAGGAAGCCGTCGAGACAGTCATCGAGGCGGTAGCCGGCGATGCGGATGCGGTCGTGGCCGAGAGCGCTGATCTGCTCTACCACTTGCTGGTGCTCTGGGCGGCACGCGGGATCGAGCCGCAGCTGGTCTGGGCGGCGTTGGAGGCGCGGCGCGGTGAATCCGGTATCGCCGAAAAGGCGGGCCGAGGGGAGGACTAAACGGGTATGGCCTACGATCCGAACAATATCTTTGCCAAGATTCTGCGCGGCGAAATCCCGTGCTCAAAGGTCTACGAGGACGAGCACGTGCTCGCCTTCAACGACATCAATCCGCAGACCGCCAAGCATGTGCTGGTCATTCCCAAGGGCGCCTACGTTTCTTTCGACGATTTTTCGCGAGACGCCAGCGAAGCCGAGATCGCGGCCTTTATGCGCGCTGCCGGGCAGATCGCCCGCGATCTAGGTGTCGCCGAGACGGGTTATCGGACCGTGTCGAATACGGGAGAGGACGCCTTGCAGGAGGTGCCGCACTTCCACCTGCACATTTTCGCCGGCCAGCCCTTGGGCCGCATGATCAAGCCACCGCACAAATAAGTAGGCGCCGCCAGACCTGATGATTAGTGGGGCAGGCTTGACGCGGCTTCTTCCCCGTTGCCATCCGTCTGCTCGGCGATCCAGCGGATAGCCTCGCTGAGCGTTCCACCGCCCAGCTCGGCGGCGACGATACGAAAAATCTCCTGCAACGCCGCATCCACGCCATCCGCGTGCGCATCACGGCCGTGTGTCCGCAAGAGCCGCGCCAACGCCGAGCCGTGTGCCAGGGAGAGCGCCGTTACTCGCGCTCGGTCGATGTTGCCTGCCACTGAAGTTATCCTCCGTTCGGCTGCTGGGCGCGAACCGCCAAGTCCAACGTAGCGCAATGATAGCACAATATCTTGCGCCGAGATGGGTGTTATTTGCAAGATTTAGTGTTTCGGGCAGTGGGACCGGCGACGGCTACCGGAAATATCCATATCATCTGTATGGTTAACAAAGGATAAGCATTTTGCCGACAGTTCTGGCATTATGAGGTCTCTTCAATCAGATTTTCTCGGCCGCCCGGCGGCAGAACCTATCGCCTAGCGCCGCGGCTGGCGGGGAGGCCTGATCGATAGCCTTCGGGCATGGCGATGGAAAGGACCGGATCATGGCAAAAGCAAGCAGGACTCAGGCGAGCAAGACTCCCACGGCGGCCGAGGCTGTGCCGCAGATCGACGTTGCGAATTTGCTGGATGCGAACGGTGAGAACTTGAAGGCGATGATGCGCGCGAACGAAGCGATTCTCGAAGGTCTCGCCGAACTGGGACGCGAGATGATGGCCTTCGGCAACACCCGTTTGCGCCAGGATCTGGCGGCTTCGGAAAGCCTCATGTGCTGCAAGGACGCCAGCGAGGCCTTCCGGTTGCAGGCGGACTTCGCGCGCTCGGCGAGCGAGCAGTACTACACCGAGGCCAACAAGCTGATGGAACTGGCGAACAAGATGGCCAAGGACTGCTGGGGCCCCCTCGAGGACCGGACCCAGGCCACCCTGCAGACCCTCAACAAGCCGCAATAGGCGGCGCCGGTTCTTGGGCGTTTGGGCGCCCTAGCCGCGTCCCGGCGATAGGCGGCGGTAGGTGAGGGCTTCGGCAACATGCAGGCGGCGAACGTTTTTGCTGCCGGCGAGATCGGCCAGGGTGCGCGCGACCCGCAGGACCCGGTGATAGCCGCGGGCGGTGAGCTTCATGCGCTCCGCCGCTTGCGTGAGCAGGGTGCGGCCGTCGGCATCGGGGGCGGCTATCTCTTCCAGCAAGGTGCCATCCGCTTCCGCATTGGTGCGCGGCGCCGTGCCGCTGCCGTGTTTTTCGTAGACCTGGGCATAGCGCGCCTGCTGACGGGCGCGCGCGGCGGCGACGCGGGCGGCAATGTGCGCAGAGCCCTCCGCCGGTGGCGGTAGAGAGAGATCGGCGGCGGCGACCGCCGGCACCTCCACATGCAGATCGATGCGATCAAAGAGCGGGCCGGAGATGCGCGACTGGTAGTCGAGGGCGCAGCGCGGCGCCCGCGGACAGGCGAGCGCCGGATCATCGAGATGACCGCAGCGGCACGGGTTCATGGCGGCGACCAGCTGCACCCGCGCCGGATAGGTGACGTGGGAATTGGCGCGGGCGATGGCGACGCGGCCGGTTTCCAGGGGTTGGCGCAGGGCCTCCAGGGTCGGCCGGGCGAACTCCGGCAACTCGTCGAGGAAGAGAACGCCGAGGTGAGCGAGCGAAATCTCCCCGGGTCGGGCACGCAGGCCGCCGCCGGTCAGCGCCGGCAGGGACGCCGAGTGGTGCGGATCGCGAAACGGCCGCTGGCGCAACAGCTTGCCGCCATCGAGCTGGCCGGCGACCGAATGAATCATGGAAACCTCAAGCGCCTCGGCCGGCGATAGGGGCGGCAGGATGCCGGGCAGACGCAGAGCCAGCATGGACTTGCCGGCACCCGGCGGGCCGATCATCAGCAGGTTGTGGCCGCCGGCGGCCGTGACTTCCAGAGCCCGCTTGGCGCTTTCCTGTCCCTTGATGTCGATAAGATCGGCGGCGGCCGGCGCCGCCTCGGCCATGGCCGGCTCGGGCGGGCTGAGAACTTGCGTGCCCTTGAAATGATTGATGAGACCGAGAAGCGACTCCGCCGCCAGTACTTCGATGCCGCCGGCCCAGGCCGCCTCGCCCCCTTGTGCCGCCGGACAGATGAGGCCGCGATCGGTGGCATGCGCGTGCAGGGCCGCTGGTAGGACCCCGGCCACCGTGCTCAAGCGGCCATCGAGGGCAAGCTCGCCCAGGGCGACATAGCCGGCGGTCTCGTCCTGCGGGACGACGCCCATGGCGGCAAGCAGACCTAGGGCGATGGGCAAATCGAAATGACTGCCCTCTTTCAGCAAATCCGCTGGGGCGAGATTGACGGTGATGCGCTTGGGCGGCAGCGCCAGGCCGAGCGCGCCGAGGGCGGCGCGTACCCGCTCGCGACTTTCCGCCACGGCTTTATCCGGCAGACCGACTACGGTGAAGCTGGGCAACCCCGTGGACATCTGCACCTGGGCATCGACATGGACCACGTCGACGCCCATGAAGGCGACGGTATTCACCCGCGCGACCATCGCGGCCCCCCCTTATTTTTGCAGCCGGTGTGCGGCCGGCCACTTCGCCACATCAACGGCGGCGGCCGTTGGTCCTAGTCTAGGGGGATGCGGTGCGGGGCGCCAGTTGTGAGGGCGCGCGGTTTGCCGTAGCGTTGGGGATGTCGCAGGACGGACGTACCACGGGAGGACAGGGAGTCATGAAATCACAGACCGGACTTTTTCTCGCCGCCGCCTTGGGGTCAGCGGTTCTGACCGGACCGGTACAGGCACAAGACGGCGGTTCGGTGGTGATCTATCGGGGAGCGCAGGCTGAGACGGTGCGTTTTGATAATCGCAGCGGCGTGACGGTCGTGCGCGGCGAGCCGGCGGCGAAGCCGGCTGAGCCGGTGCAACCAGCCGTGCTCTCCGGCGCACGGCGTGTCGTTGCCGGTGATACTCTCTGGATCGTCGATGGGACCACCGAGCGCCTGGTCGCTTGTGAGCTGCGCCGTACGACGCAAGTGGGCGGACGGCGCATTCGCTGCATCGACAGAAGGCTGCCGGTCGCGTTGCGCTAGCGCGCTTCGGCGAAACCGGTGAGCACGTTGACCGCATTGACGCCGATCTCGGCGACCGCATAACCGCCTTCCATGACGAACAGGCTGGGCAATCCGAGGGCGGCGATGGTCGGCGCTGAAGACCGTTTTCACGTCAGGAGGCGGCTTTGGTTGTGGTTGGGGCCTCGACCACGCGCACATGATCGGCGCGCCAGGCGCCGGGCCAGACCTCCGCCTTACCGTGGCGCAACTCACGCACCAGGCCGACGGGTATGTCGCGGGCGATGAGCATGGGGCCGGGTCCCTCGGCCTGGTCTGACGCCGGAAGATCGGCAAACACGCCGGTATGACCGAGGGCTTCCTCGCACGGCAGATAGACCGCGGCACCGGAGGTGTTGGAGAGGCGCGGCTTACTTGCCGCCGCCTTACCGAGGCAGCCGACCGAGCAGACCGTGCTCATCAGCTCCACGGCGCGAGCCTTGGCGCAGGAGAAAACGCGAGAGTAGCCTGAGAGTTTCTCCGTCATGGACGGCACCAGAATAAGATCCAGATCGCACGGCGCGAGAAGGGTCGCCAAGGCGGGCATCTCGATATCCAGACAGATCACCACCGCCAGACGTAATCCGCGCCACTCGACGATCTCGATCCGATCGCCGGTGGATAGATTCCAGCCCGCCGGGCTCTGCTCGCTGGGGGTCAGGCACAGCTTGTCCTGGGCGATGGCGCGCCCGTCGGGCAAAAACAGCCAGGCGCGATTGACGTGCGGCGGCGCATCGGGCGCCGGTTGCTCGCGGCGCACCGGCATGGTGCCGGCGAGGAGGGCGAGATCATGTTTGCGCGCCAGCGGCGCCAGGCCGGCTACGGCCACCGGCGCCTGCTCGGCCATCCAGGCGATCTCCGCTTCCGGCGCCAGATCCACCGGCGCAAAGGAGAGCCACTGCTCGGCGGCGTATTCCGGCATGAGCAGAAGATCCGCCCCTTGCGCCTTCGCCGCCGCCATTTGCTGGTCGACGGCGGCAAGCCACGCCTTGATGTCTCTTAGCGGCACGGCCAAGTTGGTGGCCCACAGGGAAACCGAGAGCGTATCACTCATCGCTGTCTTCAGACCCCTCGTCGCCGGCGGCGCGGCGGGCTTCGATGACATCCCAGATCTGCGCTTCCAGGACCACGTCGTCGAAGCGGTCGATCTCCTGAATGCCCGTGGGCGAGGTCACGTTGATCTCGGTCATGTAATTGCCGATGACGTCGATGCCGACGAAGATGAGGCCGCGCTGACGCAGCGCCGGACCGATGGCATGACAGATCTCTCGGTCGCGGTTGCTCAGCGGTGCTTTTTCGGCACGGCCGCCCACGTGCAGGTTGGAGCGTGCCTCGCCCGCCGGCGGAACCCGGTTGATGGCGCCGGCGGCTTCGCCGTCGATCAGGATGATGCGTTTATCGCCCTGGCGTATCTCGGGCAGATAGCGTTGCACGATGATCGGCTCTCGGTAGAGGCTGGTGAACATCTCCAGCAAAGCATTCAGATTCTCATCATCCGGCGTGATGTGGAAGACGCCGGCACCGCCGTTGCCGAACAAGGGTTTGACGATGATGTCCTTGTGGGTGGCGCGGAAGGCGTTGATCTCCTCCCGATCGCTGCTGATCAGCGTTGGCGGCATGAGATCGGGGAAATGGGTGACGAACAGCTTCTCCGGGGCGTTGCGCACGTGCGCCGGGTCGTTGACCACCAGGGTCTGCGGGTGCACGTGTTCGAGCAGGTGGGTAGCCGTGATATAGGACATATCGAACGGCGGATCCTGGCGCATGAGAACGACGTCCATGGTCGCCAGGTCGATGAGTTGCGCCGCACCGTAACGGGCCGGGGCGGCGGCGTCGCGCTGCGGCTCGAACGGCCGTACCCGCGCATAGACGCGGCCGTCGCGGAGGGAGAGCTGCTGCGGCAAATAGTGGTAGAGTCCGTGACCGCGGCCGTGTGCTTCCATCGCCAAGGCGAAGGTGCTGTCGGCGGTGATGTCGATCCCCTCGAAGGGATCCATTTGGATGGCAACGGCCAGGCTCATCGGTGCGCGTATCCCCTGCTACCGCGCCACATCTCGGGCCCGGCTGACGAGACTATAGCGGCAAGGCCGCCCCTGTTACAGAGCCCGTCTCCGGCCTCGGTCAGGCGTCCTTGACGCGCACGTAAATGACCACCCGGCGCACGTAGGAAATGTTCTTGGCGTGGCCGATCACCCGATCAAGCTCGGCCTGATTTTGGGCCACGCCCATCAAATAGACGACCTGGTTGACCGTCTCGATCGAATAGTTGATCGAGGAAACCTCGGAATCGACCAGAAGCTTGGCCTTGAGCTGTGTGGCGATCCAGATGTCTTGTGCCGAATCGGTCAGCGAGCTCTTGTCTTTCACCTCGATCTCGTTGATGACCTCGCGCACGCCGTGGGCTTGCCAGGCCAGCCGTACGGCGTTCAAGCGGGTCTCCGGATCGGGCACGTTGCCGGTCAGCAAGACTTTCCCCTCCTGCACCTGCAAGTTGATCTTGCTGTAGAGCGAGACGCTCTCCTGGAACCAAAGATCGTTGATCTGCAGGCGGATCTCGGTGTCGTTCATGGCACCTTTGAAGCCGCGCTCTTGCGACGCGGCGACGCCCGCCCCGGCACCGGCGCCAACGGCGACGCCGACAGGTGTGCAGCCAGCCAACCCCAAGCCGCCCAACCCCAGGCCGACAACGGCGACGAACAGGCCGACGACCGGTGAAAAAACTAGACCAACGGGTTTCGGCATGGTCCCTCCAAGAAATTGTGCGCAAAGGCCGTGTGTAAGAGCTGTCTATAAGATAGGTGGGCCGCCCGCGCCGTGCCAAGTCCCGCTGTAGCGCCAGGCATCGGTGAGATGGCGCGGCCGCCGGCGCGGCGCCAGCAGCACCACGTCAAAACGGATATCGCACCGGGCAAGCGCTGGATACCGTTGCAGGAAGCTGGCCGCGGCGCGCTCGATCCGTCGGCGCTGCCGGGCGCTGATCGCGGCACGCGCCGTTTCCAGTTCGGCGCGTGCTTTGACCTCCACGAGGGCGATGGTCCGGCCGCGCCGCGCCACCAGATCGATCTCGCCGACGGGCACGCGAAAGCCGCGCGCGAGAATGCGGTAGCCCTTCAGACGCAACCACCAG
>JGI24023J19991_10001032_pt1 | contig 21854 bp, 15 predicted proteins | sample Cruoilmetagenom1_FD_19991 | JGI IMG/M metagenome (IMG submission 19991) | reverse complement strand
CTGATGAAACGGCAATAATTACAGGAATACCTCCAATTTGTAATTCACCTTCTGCATGATGAATAGCAATTTTTAGAACGTCAAAATCAGTTAAAGCGGTATTGGCGATTTTTTGTATTTCTTTTATTGCCATAGGTTTGTAAGTAGAAAAATCTAATAAGGTTACAGCTTTATCTTTTGTTTTATTACGGACGGTACCTACAAATAATGCAATTCCCCCGCAAGAAGCATCTTGAACAAAATCGTAACATTCTTGTAGATTAAGCTTTTCAGTAGTTACTTTTATTGAAGAATTTGACATAAAACAAAATTACAAAATTTCCATCCTAAATCCTTCCCAAAGGGAAGGACTTTTTTAAAAACTAAGTCCAAACATGAACCCATCACTTATTTTTCCATTAAAATTTGATCTGACATAATCTACACGTAAAAACCTAAATTTACCAAAACCGATATTATCTAAACCAATCGAATATTCAGAATATGGTTTATTTTCTTTTGTAAATAAGGCTTTAGCACCAACCACTAATTTAAACTGTAATTTATTAAATAACGGTATTTTCCGTAATAAATACCCATCAAAATTATGTTGTGCATGCATCTCAGAATACTGACTCTTACTACTAAAATCATAATAAGGTAATAGGTTAAATGAATTTAAATAATTACCATCAAGAGCAACATGAGTCTGATTTCCATTGAAATGTTTGTAATCCATAAAAGCCAAATCATCAGTATTTAAAAATTTACCTGCTTTAATATTGTAAGAAAAATATCCCTTATTCCCAATTTCTAATTCCTGAAAAACACGTGCATGAATCAAATCAAAATTATGACTATCTGCTCCAAAACCTTTGGTATATCCCATATTTATTTTAGGATATCTGCTTGAGTTTATGTTTACTTTTCTATTCGGCAATGAAATGTATTTTTGTCCAAACCTGATGGATGTATTTACAGAGAATTTATACATATCGTGTGCTGTAAAAGGTGCTGTTGTATAATTTTTAGAATCTAGTGGATTGTTAGTACTATACACCACATCATCCCTATTTAAAAAAACATAATCTGTAGTATTAAAGACTGGTTTTCTATTTTCATAACTTAAAGACGAGCTGACATTAAAACCATTTAAAACTTCTTTACCAAAATTAATTCTAGCAAAAGTTTTATCATAAAATTTAGCATAATTACGCTCAAAAAACAACGTGCTTACCGCGTTTACAATAGTAGGAATAGGCTCATTGTTATTAAATTGAGAAATTTTTCTGCCTCCATTAATAGCAATATAAGGTTTTGATTTATTATTAAATTGGTACCTAAAGCCTCCACTAACTCTAAATTGATGATCTGAAAAACCATAATCTAATTTTGAATTTACTTGAAAAGATTTGCCTTTGTCTTTATCATTTTTATAAAAAGTAATGTCCATATTAGTATGCCAACCTTGTACCGTATTAAACATTGAATTAAATAAAGGAGAGCCAATAGTCAAATTCCAATTTTTAAAAGAATTTTGATAGCTATAACCAAACAGTAAATTGGCAATTTTTAATTTATTTTGTTTCGCATCAATAGAATCAAGATATACTTTTGATTTCCGAATTACTTTCAGACTGTCTTTTAATTGATAATCTTTTACCTCTTCTAATGTTAGTGGTACAGGTCTAATTTTATTCCAAAACAATGTGTCTTTTTTATTGGCTTTATCCTCAAAAGAAAGTATTTCATTGGTAAAAGTTTTTGAGGTGAAACTTGGTTGAAAATTATAATTACTATATACCGCTGTAAAACGACCATCAATATCAATACCAAACATACCAAACTTATAATCTATACTTTGAGAAAATAACGACCACAACTTATCTTTTGTTGAATACGAATAGTTTTGTTTTAAATATAATTTTTCAACTTGTGGTGTTTGTATTTGTTTTCCTGTAACGGATAATTCTGTTGCAAAAACATCCCAAGTATTTTCAATAATATAAATAAACCCTTCAAAGGCATTATCTGTTTTCTTTTTAGGGGTTAATTTTATCTTGTTTATAAGATTATCTCCTTCATAATAACTATTTACTAAGGTATATTTGTAATAATTGAAGGCATAATTGGCAATAGGTGAAACAATATTTTCTCCTAAATTAATCAAGTTTTTATACACCGTAAAGTTAACATCAGTTGCCTGATTAAAACTAAAACCATTATCGTCTCCACTTACTTTTGAAGCAATAATTTTTTCTTTAAACTCTTTTTTATTTTTAGTGATTTTTGAAATGGTTTCTGACAAGTAAATAACGCCACTCCGGGTAGAATCTAAGCCACCACCTAAATCACCCAATTCAAAACCTAAAATTTTCTCAGGAGCATCTTTAATTCTAAAGATACCTCGAGAATAGAAGTCGGCTATAAAATTTGAGGTTTTTTGCAAATTTTTATCTCGATTTTCTATGGCTTCTTTAATAATTCTGTGAGCAGGATTTTCTTTAGAACTTATTGTAACCTCTTCTAAAGCTAAAGCATCTTCTAGTAATGTAACATTAAGTTTATAAGGAAAAGAAGTGATGTTTATTTGTTTTTTTACTGTTTTAAATCCCAAATATTGAAAAACTATAGTGTATTCTCCTTTTTTATCTATATATAATTCATAAACCCCTTCATCATTTGAAGTTGTTCCTTTATTAGAACCATCAAAATATATATTTACAAAAGGTAAAGACTCATTATTTTTGTCGGTAATAACTCCTGTGATTTGTGCCTGAGAAAAAACAGTAATACAAAAAAAAATTAGGGTTACTTTAAATTTCATTTAAATTGATTTGGTATCGCAAACCTAATTTTTAAAAAATAAAATGATGGTAAATATTTGTTAAAACCCAGCTCTTAAATTCTTATATTTTGTTAATTAATACCAATTTAATTTCTGAATACTTGATAAATAAATTAGAATATTTTTTACTTTTTCAAGGCAAAAATTCTTTGCATAGCATTGTTACGGAAATAATTTTTAACGAAGAAAAAGGAAAATAGAAATGATTTATATGGAGTGTTTTGGAATTAAATTGGTATAATGTCTATATTTGCAAACTAATTAAAAATACATGAAAAACGCATTTAGAATCATCAGTTTTCTTGAAGGGGTATCCTACTTATTACTTCTTTTTGTTGCCGTACCTATAAAATATTTTGCTGATGATCCTACTTATGTTAAAATGCTAGGAAAACCTCATGGTCTTTTGTTTTTAGCTTATGTAGTTCTTGCATTTTTAATAAAACCAGACTTAAAATGGGATTGGAAAACGTTAAGAATTGTACTAATTGCTTCTGTTTTACCATTTGGCACTTTTTATATTGATAAAAAGTATTTACGATCTAATTCTTAAGCCTTTCCAATAGGAATTTTTTCCCTTCGGGGAAATGTCCGAAGGATAAAGAGGATCACCCTCCACTAACAGGAGGAATCAAAGCCACAACATCGTTAGCTTTTAAGACATAGTCAACTTCAACATATTCTTCATTTACAGCAATTGAGAAATTGGAATAGTCATTCAGTTTTTTGTGGTTTTTTAATAAGGACTCTTTTAAATTGGCAATAGTATTGCATTTATCTATTGTTAGTTCGATAAGGTTTTCTCCGATAATATCTCTGAGGATNCCAAAGAATAAAATTTGAATTTTCATGCTGTAAAGTTAAGAAATTCTTTATTTAGAACGAATAAAAACTACATNTTATACAGCATTTAGTTTNNTGGTATTTAGGAGTATAAAATTTCTTATGTAACAAATGTTACTNATTAAGTTACTTTTTTGNTTATTTTTGGAAAACTAACAGATTAAATGGGNTCATATAAANATNTTTACTAAAAATAAAATTTTAANAGCTCANAGAAAAATCCAATTAAAANAACCAAATGAAGTACGGATTTATAATTGATAANCGAAAATGTATTGGTTGTCACGCTTGTACTACTGCATGTAAAAGTGAACANGANGTTGCAGTAGGNGTTAACAGAACNTATGTTAANCAAGTCGAAAAAGGAGANTTTCCAAACACACGTAGAATATTTTCAGTAATGCGATGNAACCATTGTACAGATGCTCCATGTGTNNAGATTTGTCCAGTTGAAGCATTATATACTCGTGAAGACGGTATTGTAGATTTTGATAACAACCGTTGTATTGGTTGTAAATCATGTATGCAAGCCTGCCCTTATGATGCTTTGTATATCGATCCTGATAACAATACCGCTGCAAAGTGTAATTATTGTGCACATCGTGTAGAAGTAGGTCGTGAACCAGCTTGTGTAACAGTTTGTCCTGAACACGCTATTATTGCTGGTGATATGGAGAATCCGAATACTGAGATTTCTCAACTTTTAGCCAGAGAGCAAGTAACTGTGCGTAAACCAGAAAAAGGAACTAATCCTAATCTTTTTTATATTGATGGAGATCATTCTTCTTTAAATCCAGAAGCTACAGATAAATCAGGTGATTTTTTATGGAATTCTCAAGCACGTGGTGTCGGTCATTTTGCAAAAGCAGCCGAAAAAATGGTCAATTCTAATGACGATGTCAATTTATTACAAATGACATTAGATAATGATATACAATCGGCATATCATAAAAAAGAATCAGAAAATCCAAACTATATTGATGTGCTTAACGGAAAAGCACGTAGAGTGTACGATACACCAGACAAAGGCATACTTTGGGGCTGGGAAGTATCTGCCTACGTGATGACAAAAGCCATTGCTGCAGGAGCATTTTTAATTCCGTTTTTAGCAATAATATTAGGTTATGAGGTTTCAGATACTACAAAATTATGGTCAGCTGGAATATCTTTAGTGTTTTTATCTTTAACAGGATTATTTTTGGTGATGGATTTAGACAGACCTGATCGTTTCTTAAACGTTCTTTTAAGGCCACAATGGAATTCTTGGTTNGTAAAAGGAGGATATATTATTACNATTTTTGGTTTATTAGCAACTGTNTGGGGAGCAATGACTTTCTTCGAAATTAAAGTAGGCGAAACTATTTTGTTATGGATTACTGCTTTCTTTGGAATTATGTTAGCAATTTATACCGCATTTTTATTCGCACAAGCAAAAGGAAGAGATTTTTGGCAAAGCCCATCTTTAGCATTACACATGTTGGTACATAGTATTATGGCAGGAGCAGCAATTTTTGCTTTGGTTGGTTTATTTACTAACATGGAGAATTGGGCAGGCTTATTAAAAATGACAATGATTATCGCTCTAGTAGTAAATTTATTTACCATGATTACGGAATTAACCATGACACATCCATCAACAGCAGCACATGCCGTTGTTATTATGATAACTAAAGGTAGATATAAAAATTTATTTTGGATGGTTGTAGTTTTATTAGGAAACGTTTTACCATTACTGTTGTTGTCATTTCAAGGGGTCGAGGAATATCTTGGGAGTATGACAATGATTATTGTAGCTGCATTAGTTCTCATCGGAATTTACGCCACCGAAAAAATATGGATTGAAGCACCACAAAGAATACCTTTAGCCTAAGGAATGATGATTTATGAATGTCATTCCTGCGTAGGCAGGAATCCAGATATTTAACATTAGATTAAAAATGATAAGATTCCTGCCTTCGCAGGAATGACAAATAAAATAAAATTATGGGTTACAAAAAACCATCTTTCATTGAAAACATCGCAGAAAAAATAGGAATCATTCCAAACCTGCACAAAGAAAAATACCAAGAATTTGATGGCGATATGCGTCAATTTTCTGATGAAGAAGTTGCAACTATGTACGAGAACTTTCCACCACCAGAAAAATGGGATGATTGGGTAGAATACAATCCGAAAGTTTGGCCTAAAAAGGAAAAAACAACTTATCAAATTGTACCTACAACTTGTTTTAACTGTGAATCTGCTTGTGGCTTAACTGCTTTTATTGATAAAGAAACACAAGAAGTTAAAAAGTTTGAAGGTAACCCACACCATCCAGGTTCTCGTGGTAGAAACTGTGCTAAAGGCCCAGCAACTATCAATCAAATTACAGATCCAGATCGTATTTTGTATCCGCTTAAGCGTAAAGGAGAACGTGGCGAAGGTGAATGGGAACGAATTTCTTGGGATGAGGCCTTAGATACCATTGCAGCACGTATTCGTAAAGCCATAAAAGAAGAAAGACAAAATGAAATTGCCTATCATGTAGGTCGCCCAGGACACGAAAAATTTATGAATTGGGTATTACAAGGTTGGGGTATTGACGGACACAACTCACACACCAATATCTGCTCTTCAGGAGCACGTTTTGGCTATAATATTTGGTATGGTTATGATAGACCTTCTCCAGATCATGCCGAAGCAAAATTTATATTATTAGTTTCTGCACATTTAGAAAGTGGCCATTATTTCAATCCACACGCACAACGTATCATTGAAGGAAAAATGAAGGGAGCGAAGTTGGCAACCATGGATCCTCGTTTATCAAATACAGCCTCAATGTCAGATTATTGGATGCCTTCCTACCCAGGAACAGAAGCAGCAGTATTGTTAGCTATGGCATTAATCATTTTAGAAGAAGGTTTATATAATAGAGAATATCTAGAAAATTGGGTAAACTGGGAGGCTTATTTAAAAGCAAAAGGTGTTGAAATCAAATTTGAGAATTATATCTCAGAAATGATTAAAGAATATAAGGAGTTTACACCAGAATATGCTGAAGAAGAATCAGGTGTAAAAGCAGAAATGATTATAGAAATCGCCCATAAAATTGGTGAAGCAGGTGAACGTTTTGCATCGCATAACTGGCGTGCAGCAGGTGCTTCTAACCTTGGCGGATGGGCAGTTGCACGTTGTTTACATTTCTTAACCGTATTAACTGGAGCCGTTGGTGCAAAAGGAGGAACATCTCCAAATTCGTGGAATAAATTTTCACCTACACAACCAAATCCACCTGCACCACAAAAGGTATGGAACGAATTACATTTCCCAAAAGAATACCCATTAGCATTCTTTGAAATGAGCCAATTATTGCCGCATTTCTTAAAAGAAGGTCGTGGTTTTATGGATGTATATTTTTCAAGAGTATTCAACCCGATTTGGACCTACCCTGACGGATTTACTTGGATGGAAATGTTTAAACGTGAAGACAAATTCGGATTGCATACTGCATTAACACCCACATGGAACGAAACCGCTTATTTTGCTGATTTTGTTTTGCCTATGGGATTAGCATCAGAAAGACATGATATTAATTCTTATGCTACACATGGTGGAACTTGGGTGGCATTTAGACAACCCGTATTGCGTGAAGCTGCAAGAAGAAACGGTAATCCAGTTGAATTTACCTATGAAGCAAATCCAGGTGAAGTTTGGGAAGAAGATGAATTTTGGATTGAATTGTCTTGGCGAATTGATCCTGACGGAAGTATGGGGATCCGTAAAACATTTGAATCGCCCTACAGACCTGGAGAAAAAATCACTATTGATGAATATTACCAATACATTTTTGAGCGTATAGATGGTTTAACTGAAACAGCAAAGGCTGATGGTTTTACTGGAGATTTTGCGGCATTAGAATACATGAAGAAATATGGTGCATACGAAATTGAAAAAGGCGAGTCTTATAAAATGAACGAAAGAGCCGTTTCTGAAGAGAAATTAAAAGGTTCAGTTACTGATCCTGTTAATGGAGTAATTCGTAAAGATGGAAAGGATATAGGTGTAATGGTTAACGGAAAAGCCGTAGTTGGTTTTCCAACACCATCACGTAAAAACGAATTCTTTTCTCAAACTATGGTCGATTGGAAATGGCCAGAATATGCAACACCAGCTTATATCAAATCGCATATTCATAACGATGTGTTAGATAAATCGAAAGGTGAATACGTTTTAGTACCAACTTTTAGATTACCAACCTTAATTCACTCACGTTCGGGTAATGCAAAATGGTTGGTAGAGATCTCGAATCGTAATCCGATTTGGATGCATCCTGATGACGCAGCAAAATGGGGATTCAAAACAGGCGATTTGGTAAAAATGAATACTGATATTGGTTACTTTATCGATAAAGTTTGGGTAACACAATCTATGAAACCAGGTGTTGTGGCTTGTTCACATCATATTGGACGATGGAGAAGACCACAAGATAAAATTGGTAACCGTTGGGCAACCAATACCGTTAATATAGAATCTGATGGTAATGGTGGTTGGAAAATGAATACCATGTCTGGGATTAAACCTTTTGAATCTGATGATAAAGATTCAAAACGTATTTTCTGGAAAGATGGTGGTGTACACCAAAACATTACACATGCAGTACATCCAGATCCAATTTCTGGAATGCATACATGGCATCAACGAGTACGGATAGAAAAGCCTGCACCAGATGAAAATTATGGTGATATTTTTGTAGACACTAACAAATCTCACGAAATATATAAGGAATGGTTAGCCATGACCAGACCCGCACCAGGACCAAATGGTGAACGAAGACCCCTTTGGTTTAAACGAGCCTTTACACCTGATAAGACTGAAGGTGGTGCGTATTATATTAAAGATTAATTTTTACTCACACCGTGACTCGAAGTCACGGTGTGAGTATTTGATTAAGTCGAAGTCAGGGTTTCACTCCAAGTGAAGCCCTGACTTTTCAATAATCGTGAAAACAACAAGTAAATATTTATATTTTCACGATTATAATACAATAATCGTGAAAATAATATTATATTTGTATTATGGCGAATATTATTCAGGTATATAAAACAATACAATCATTAAGGGAACGATATTACAAGGTTTCAAAAAACAAAGAAGCATTACTCAAACTTATTAGTGAGACAGAAGTTTCAGAGCAAGTATATAACTCTAATGCGATTGAAAACAGCACACTTTCATTAGAAGATACTGAAAAAATACTTTTGCAAATAGATTTAGACCGTTTTATATCTGAAAGAGAACTTTTTGAAGCTAAAAACTTAGCACGAGTTGTATCGTACATTGAGACAAAAGCAAAAGACAGAGCATTAGATTTTGAAATGATTCTATTGCTTCATAAAATGCTTTTATCAAATATTAAAGATGAAATTTCAGGCAGATTTAGAAATTTAGATGAATGGGTTAAAGTAGGAAATCATATTGCTATTGACCCTAAAAACATAGAAGAAGAATTAGAAAAAATGTTAATCAATTATCAAATTAGTAATGAAGATAATATGATTAAACGAATAGCCAGACTACATTTAACTTTTGAAAATATTCATCCGTTTGTAGATGGTAATGGAAGAATTGGCAGAATACTAAATAATTATTTTTTGATTAGAGAAAATTATGTACCTATAAATATTAAGTTTATTGATAGACAACAATATTACAATGCTTTTAATGAATTCAATTTAAGTGGAAAAACAGTAGTTATGGAAGAAATTGTTGGAAAAGCATTAACTAATAGTTATCACAAAAAGCTTGCCTATTTAGAAGGAAAAAAAATTGTCACATTAAATGAATATTCTAAAATAAATAAAATTTCACATTCCAATCTAATTAATAAAGCAAAACGCCAAACGATAGAAGCGTTTTTAGAAAAAGGAATTTGGAAAATAGGCTTGTAGTTTAACCAAAGTAGTTATAAATTGTAAAATTAGTAAGTAATCATTACTCATTTTAATTAATGAAAGAAATGCATCTAGAAAAAGGGTACTTATATCACATCTACAATCAAGGTAATAACCAACGAAAAATTTTCTTTAAAAAAGAAAACTATTTATTTTTTTTAGAAAAAATTAAAACACATTTATCTCCTTATGCTGATATTATTGCTTGGTGTTTAATGCCAAACCATTTTCATTTGATGATTTTGGTTAAGGAGGAAGAGATAGAAATTAAAGAAACTCACACCGTGACTCAAAGTCACGGTGTGAGTAAAAATCTAAAAATTAATGATTCCATAGGAATTATGCTACGTTCTTATACAAGAGCAATAAACAAACAAGAGGATTTTAGTGGTAAGCTTTTCAGAGAAAAAACCAAAGCAGAGTGTGTAAATTGTTTTAAAGGGAATACACCTTCTTTTATTAATAATAAAAAGGTTTCTATAGATTTAATCTCAGAAAAACAATATCCACAAGTATGCTTTGATTATATCCATCAGAATCCTGTAAAAGCAAATATTGTTGAGAAAGAAACTGATTATGAATTTTCATCAGCAAGGACTTATGCAGGTTTAGAAGATATTAAGTTGATTAATAAAATAATTTCTTTTGAATATATTGATTATCAAGNGAATACTCACACCGTGACNCAAAGTCACGGTGTGAGTCAAAAAACAACTAAAAACCCAGAACTAGAATTAGCCTTAAATTTCGTCGAAAANACAGATAGAAATATCTTTTTAACAGGAAAAGCAGGAACAGGTAAAACTACTTTTTTACATCAAATTAAAGAAGAATCATTAAAACGATTGGTTGTGGTTGCTCCAACAGGTGTTGCCGCAATAAATGCCAAAGGCGTTACTATTCATTCCTTTTTTCAAATGCCTTTTGGCCCGATTATTCCTGGTGTTGAAAAGAAGTCTAAGTATAAATTTAATAAAACCAAAATTGATATTATCAGATCATTAGATCTACTTATTATCGATGAAATTAGTATGGTTCGAGCAGATTTATTAGACGGTATAGATCAAGTATTAAGGCGTTATAAAAGCAGGAATAAAGTGTTTGGAGGCGTACAAGTATTGATGATTGGCGATTTACAACAACTCTCACCCGTTGTAAAACCCTATGAATGGGAATTGCTAAAACCACATTATAATAATGCTTTCTTTTTTAGTGCTCATGCCTTTCAAAAGAGTGATGTAATTTCCATTGAATTGAAGCATATTTATAGGCAACAAGATGAGCAATTTATTGCTATTTTAAATGAAGTTAGAAATGATTCATTGAGTCCAGAAATGGCTAAAATTCTAAATGAGAGATACCAGCCAGAGTTTGTTCCGCCTAAAGATGCAGGTTATATTACCCTAACAACCCATAATAATAGAGCACATACAATTAACGAATTAGAATTAAACAAGCTAAAAAGCAAGAACTATTTCTATAAAGCTAAGATTGAAGGGAAATTTAATGAATATGCGTACCCAACACATGAAAATTTAGAGTTAAAGGAAGGAGCACAAGTCATGTTTATTAAAAATGACAGTTCTCTAGAGAAAAAATATTATAATGGNAAAATAGGAAAGATTATATCACTTGACAGAGATACTATCACTGTACAATGTCCAGATGATGATGAAGAAATTGAAGTAACACCAGAAGTTTGGGAGAACATATCCTATACAATTGATGAAGAAACTAAAGAGATAAAAGATGCTATTTCAGGCTCATTTTCTCAAATACCTTTACGCTTGGCATGGGCAATAACTATCCATAAAAGCCAAGGTTTAACCTTTGAAAAAGCAATTATTGATGCAGAGGCTTCATTTGCTCACGGACAAACCTATGTAGCCTTGAGTCGATGTAAATCATTGGAAGGTATTGTATTAAAAACACAGATTAAAGATCATAGTATTATTAGTGATACCAAAGTAGATTCGTTTACTAAAGAGATTGAAGAACATCAGCCAAATGAGAGTGTTTTAACGGCATCACAAAAGAAATACCAGTTAAACTTAGTTCATGATTTGTTTAATTATTATGAATTTATCTATCCCTTAAAACGAATTATTGATATTTATTATACCAACAAAGCAAGTGTAGAAGGGACCATTATTGATGTTGCAACAGGTATTAAAGATGATGGTGTAATGCCTTTGTTAAAAGTTAGTAATGCGTTTAAAAACCAATTAGCAGCCTTAAGTGCTGAAACTGAACATATAGAAGATGATAAAAAATTAACAGAAAGAATCCATAAAGCGATTGCATATTTTTTAGATTTCACCAATGAAAAAATAAAAAAGCCTTTTGAAACACTCAATTTTTCGACAGATAATAAACAAGTAAAAAAGGATTTAAACAGACAATTAGATCAGATAGAAGATATATTAGAGACGAAATTGTATTGTCTAAAAGGATTAACAGAAAAATTTTCAACAGCTAATTATTTAGGTTTACGGGCAAAGGCTGTACTACAAAAATTAGAAAAACCATCTCGAAGTCTCAGCAAAAAACGTGAAGTAATAACATCAACAAAGCATCCAGCACTGTTTGAAGAGTTAAGAGAATTACGTCATACCATTGCACATTCTGAGAACCTGAGTCATTTTCAGATATTCACTCAAAAATCATTGTATGAAATGTGCGAATACTTACCAGCCACAGCAAAGCAGTTGCGGACAATCAATGGCATGGGGAAAGTAAGAGTGAAAAAATATGGTGAAGAAATTTTAGAAATCATTCAAAAACATGCTAGAGCAAAAGGATTAACATCTACTGAGGTTCGATACACTAGTGAGGGCTTCACTCAAAGTGAAGCCCTCACTACTAAGGTAAAAAAAACAGACACAAAACAAGCTTCATTAGACTTGTTTAAAAATGGAAAAACGATTGAAGAAATTGCCAAAGAACGAGGTTTGGTAAAAACAACAATAGAAAGTCATTTAGTGCATTTCATTTCAACAGGAGAAGTAAAAATAACGGATTTAATGCCAGAAAAAAAATATAAAGAGCTTAAAAAAGTCATAAAAAACATGTCTTTTGATAGTTTTTCAGAATTGAAAGAGAAGATTGACGATAAGTTTACTTATAGTGAAATTAGGTTGGTGAGTAAAGAATTAAATCAAAAAAAGAGTTAGTCAGAATTCTCCTAAAAGTGACACCGTGACTCAAAGTCACGGTGTCACTAAATTAAAAACACTAAATTTGCAGATGCTTCAAAAAGCCTTACCTTTTCTTACTTGGTTACCATTATCTAAAAAGTATTGGAAAGATGATTTGATTGCTGGTATTACTGGAACCATTATTGTAATTCCACAAGCGGTAGCATTTGCCATGATTGCAGGTATGCCTCCAATTTATGGCTTTTATACCGCAATGTTAACTCCAGTTATTGCTGCAATATTTGGGTCGTCCTATCACTTAGTGTCTGGACCAACAACGACAAGTTCTATTGTTTTATATTCAATTATTAGCCAATATGTGCATCCAGAAACTGATATTGATGCCTTTGTTTCTTTAGCTATATTATTATCCTTTATGGCAGGTATTTTTAAATTAGTCATGGGTATTGCTAGAATGGGAAAGTTGGTAAATTTTGTATCTAACTCAGTTATTATTGGTTTTTCAGCAGGTGCTGGTGTACTGATTGCTTTTAAACAATTAAAACATATTTTCGGAATTAAAGTACCTCAAGGAAGTACTTTTTATCAAATTATAGAATATATAGCTAAACATATTTCTGAAACCAATTGGTATGCTTTTGGTGTAGCCATGGCAACATTAGCCATTGCTTTAGGTATTAGAAAAATTAAAAAAATATCAAGATTATATATGCTTATCGCTATGGTATTAGGAAGCTTACTTGCTGTATGGTTAAGCAATTATACTAGTAGTATAGAAACTGTAGGTTCCATTCCGTCTAATCTGCCTCCCTTTAACATGCCTGATTTTGACTATATGAATATGAGAATGTTAACTACTGGTGCTTTAATTTTGGCAACATTAGGCTTGGTAGAAGCTGCAGCAATTTCACGTTCTATAGCCTTACATACACATCAAAGATTAAATACCAATCAAGAGTTTGTTTCTCAAGGAATCTCAAATGTAGTCTCTAGTTTTTTCTCTTGTTATACAAGTTCTGGGTCGTTTACTAGATCTAGCATTAATTATCAAGCTGGTGCAAAAACTCCAATGTCNGCCATTATTTCAGCAATTGGTTTGATGTTGGTTGTATTACTTTTTGCTAATTACGCCGCTTTTTTACCAAAACCAGCCATGGGAGGTATCATTTTATTGGTCGGTTATAACTTAATCGACTTTAAACATATCAAACAAATTATTAAGAGTAGTAAACGTGAACTTATTGTGTTTAGTGCTACTTTTTTAGGTACATTATTTTTAGATTTAGAACAAGCATTGATTATCGGTATTCTCTTATCCTTATTTTTTTACTTGGAAAGAACTTCAAAACCAAATATTGCTGAATTAGGGGTAAACAAAGAAAAGCGTTTTGTAAACTTAATTAGAGATCACAATGCTCAAGAATGCTCTAATTTAAAAATAGTTAGGATTGATGGTTCTCTATATTTTGGTTCTATTGAAAAAATAGCAGATTACTTCTCAAATTTATATGAAGAGAATAAAATTCAACATCTATTAATTATTGCAAATGGCATCAACTTTATAGACCTAGGAGCGGCTGAATGGTTAACTAACGAGGTTTTAAAATGGCAAAAAAATAGAGGAGGCATCTATATCTCTGGCTTAAAAATTATCAGTCAAGATGTACTAAAAAAAGGAGGTTTTATGGATAAGATGGGAGAAATTGTTTTTTTTATCGACAAAAATTCTGCCATAGAAGCTATTCATAAAAAAATTAAAAAACCATGTAAGACTAAGGTCTTTAAAGAATGTAAAACAGTATAATTTTCATAAAGAAAAGTTACTGTGCTTTATGTTACAAAGGTTACAGTTTCTAATAAGTATCTTTGCACCGCTAAAATAATCGTTTACATAATGACTTTAAAAAATATTTTTCCAATAATTGAGTGGTTTTCAAACTACAAAAAAGATTGGTTAAAAGGTGATTTAGGAGCAGGATTGACTGTTGGAGTCATGCTAATACCACAAGGTATGGCTTATGCATCTATTGCAGGTATGCCTCCAGTTTACGGATTATATGCTTCCATAGTTCCGATTATCATATATGCTATTTTGGGTACTTCACGTCAATTAGCAGTTGGTCCAGTGGCTATGGTATCCTTATTAACAGCAACAGCCTTAGGATCATTTCAAGGGCTTTCTGTTGAAGAGTATATAACTTATGCCATTTTATTAGCATTTTTGGTAGGAGCAATTCAATTTTTATTAGGATTATTCCGATTAGGGTTTTTGGTAAATTTTTTATCGCACCCTGTAGTAAGTGGTTTTACATCAGCCGCAGCTTTAATTATAGGATTAAGCCAGTTAAAAAGTTTATTAGGCATTAACATTCCTAGGTCACATCATATCAATGAAATATTGATGAATGCTTTTCATAAATTTGATGAAATTAATTGGATTTCTTTTGCTGTAGGTATTGTGGGGATTTTAATCATCATAGGAATCAAAAAATTAAATAAATCTTTACCTAGCCAATTATTTGCAGTTATTTTCGGAATACTTGCAGTTACATTATTAGGGTTAAACCAAGGAGATAACGCAATTAAAATCGTTAAAGATATTCCAAATACACTTCCTAGTTTTAGTATGCCTATGTTAGATTTAAATTTGATGAATAATTTATTACCTATGGCACTTACTATTGCTTTAGTAAGTTTTATGGAAAGTATTGCCGTTGCCAAAGCAATTCAAGCGAAACACAGAGATTATAAAGTATTACCAAATCAAGAATTAATTGGTTTAGGTTTGGCAAATGTAGTTGGATCATTTTTTCAATCTTTCCCAACAACTGGTGGGTTTTCTAGAACAGCAGTAAACGATCAAGCTGGTGCAAAAACAGGTTTAGCAGCAATCATTAGTGCAGTATTAATTATCATTACCTTATTGTTTTTAACGCCTTTATTTTATAATTTACCAAAGGCCATTTTAGCTTCTGTTATTATGGTTGCTGTTTTTGGTTTGATTGATTATAAAGAAGCTATCCATTTATGGAAAAGTAATAGAACCGATTTTTTCTTATTACTCATTACATTTATTGCGACATTAACAATTGGAATTGAAAAAGGGATAGGTTTAGGGGTGATTCTATCATTGGCAACAGTAATTTTAAAAACCACAAGGCCTCATGTTGCTGTATTAGCAAATATACAAGGAACACATTTTTATAGAAACGTAGTTCGATTTGGAAAAGACGTTATCCTTAAAGAAGATATACTCATTGTCCGATTTGATGCACAATTATATTTTGCGAATACAACTTTTTTTAAGGATAAACTGGAAGAATTGGTTGCTGAAAAAGGTGAAAAACTCAAACTTATTATAATTGATGGTGAAAGTATGAATAACCTAGATAGTTCTGGTGTTCATGCATTGCTAGATGTGATTGATTTATATCAATCAAAAGGAATAGAAATAGCCTTTTCAGGGATGAAAGGCCCAGTGCGTGATGCAATGCGAAAAGGAGGAGTTATTGATAAAATTAGTTTTAATCATTGCTTTATGAGCATTCAAGAAGCCGTTGATTGTTATGAGGATATGTGTAATGATACACCTAAAGAAAAGAAATTTAATAAATTTATTGAACAATCAAATTAAATGGTAAAACATCAAAGATATTCATAATTAAGTGAGTATAAATACTTATGTAACATATATTACAAATAAATCTGTAATTTTAACTAACTTTGAAAGACTAAGTATAAAAATAATAACTAAAATATAAATATATGAAAGTTGAACAATTATTTACTGGGTGTCTTGCCGAAATGGCATATTATGTTGAGTCAAATGGTGAAGTAGCTATAGTTGACCCATTAAGAGAAACCGAACCATATTTAAGAATGGCTGAAGCAGATGGAGCTAAAATTAAATATATTTTTTTAACACATTTTCATGCAGATTTTGTTTCTGGTCAATATGATTTAGCACAAAAAACAGGTGCAAAAATAGTTTTTGGGCCTAATGCAACAGCTGAATATGATATTTATAATGGTACAGATGGGGAAGATTTTCCTTTAGGAGATGGTAAAATTACATTGATTCATACTCCAGGTCATACCATGGAATCGTCATCATATTTAATTACAGATGAACAAGGAAACACTCCCTATATTTTAACAGGAGATGCTTTATTTATAGGAGATGTTGGTCGTCCTGATTTAGCAGTAAAACAAGGAACATTAACTGAAGCAGATTTAGCTGGTTATTTATTTGATTCATTACGTAATAAAATAATGATGTTACCAGATGATATTATTGTATATCCTAATCACGGTGCAGGTTCAGCATGCGGTAAAAACATGAGTTCTGAAACTTTTGATACGTTGGGTAACCAAAAGAAAACAAATTATGCTTTAAGAGCAGACATGACTAAGGAGGAGTTTATCACAGAAGTGACTACAGGTTTAAAACCACCACCACAGTATTTTCCTAATAATGTAAGAATGAATAAGTCAATCAATACTAGTATTGATGAAGTTCTACATAAAGGGACTACACCTATTGACCCTGCTACGTTTAAAGAAATGAGTGAGCAAAAAGACGTGTTGGTAGTTGATACGCGAACAAAAGAAAATTATACTGAAGAAGGCACTGTTCCTGGTGCTTGGTTTATTGGTGTTGATGGCAGTTTTGCCCCATGGGTTGGTGCTTTAGTTACTAATATCAATCAGAAAATTATTTTTATTGGTGATGAAGCTCGTATTAATGAAATCGTAACACGTTTTTCTAGAGTTGGTTATGACAATACCTTAGGTTATTTAGAAGGAGGTATTACCAATTGGAAAAGCCATGGGTTGGAAGTGGATAAAATAGGCTCAATTTCTGCTGCTAAATTTGCAAGTATGTTAGCCGAAGGTAGTATGGAAAAACCTACTGATGTACGTAAAGAGTCTGAATATTTATCAGAACACGTTAAAGGTGTTGAAAATTTTCCGTTAGATAATATCAATGCTAATTTTGCTGAGATAGATGTAAACAAAGCATATTTCTTACACTGTGCTAGTGGATACCGTTCATTAATTGCGGCATCTATTTTTAAAGCAAATGGTGTGGAGAATGTTACAGACGTTAGAGGTGGTTTTAATGACCTTCAAGAAACCAATGCTCCTTTAACTGAGTATGTTTGTCCTACAACATTGTTGTAATAATACAATTATTCAAATTAAAAAGACCATCTTTAAAGATGGTCTTTTTGTTTATTATTAAACTGAGTTCGATTAATATTGCTCTTCTTCATTAGGAAAGTCTCCACTTTTAACATCTGATATATAGTTTTTAAAAGCACCATTCATTGCTGTATATAAGTCTAAATACCTACGTAAAAACCGTGGGTTAAACTCATGTGTCATTCCTAACATATCATGTATCACTAATACTTGCCCGTCAACACCATTACCTGCACCAATACCAATGACTGGTATATTTATACTCTCAGCAACTTCTTTTGCTAATTTTGCAGGTACTTTCTCTAACACAATACCAAAACAGCCTAGTTTCTCTAACAATTTTGCGTCTTTTTTGAGTTGTTTTGCTTCATCTTCTTTTTTAGCTCTTACAGTATAGGTTCCAAATTTATAGATAGATTGAGGTGTTAAACCTAAATGACCCATAACAGGAATACCTGCAGTTAAAATACGAGAAATAGATTCAGAAATTTCTTCTCCGCCTTCTAATTTTACAGCATGTGCCCCAGATTCTTTCATTATTCTTATGGCAGAATCTAATGCTTTTTTTGAATTACCTTGATAACTACCAAAAGGTAAGTCGACCAACACCAAACATCGCTCAATAGCTCTAACTACTGAAGATGCGTGATAAATCATTTGATCTAAAGTTATTGGTAATGTAGTTTCATGACCTGCCATTACATTTGAAGCAGAATCGCCCACCAAAATAATATCGATACCTGCATGGTCTACAATCTTAGCCATAGTATAATCATAAGCAGTTAGCATGGCTATTTTTTCACCATTACGCTTCATTTCAACTAAAGATTTGGTAGTAATTCTTTTGTATTCTTTTTTTGCTGTTGACATTTTTAAAATTTTGAAGTTTGAATTCGGAAGACTACGTTTTTAAATAGTTATTTTGTTATCCTCTTTTACGGCTTCCCATTCTTTTTTTAATATGGATGGAAAAATCATTGGTGCCATATTTTTTACTGGTATATATAAAATAGAATTTTCTAAATTTTCTTCTTTTACAAAAGGGACGGCTTTGTTTAATTTATCAAAGATAATTAAAACAACACTTATAATCAATCCAAATTTCACTAGACCAAAAGCTGCTCCAAATATTTTATTTACAATTCCTAATGAGGCAGTGTCTGCAATTTTTGGTTAATAGTTTTCCTGTGAAAGAAATTAAAATTACAATACTAAAAAAGGTGGCTGCAAATGAAACTATTTGTATAGTTTTCTCAGCCCATTCTACACTATTTTTTAAATAATTAGCAACTATAAAAGAAAAATGTATGGCTCCATATAAGCCTATTGCTAGAGCAACCAATGATGTTACTTCTACAAAAAAACCTTTCATAAAGCCTCTAACTAAACCAAAAATAAGCAATGCTACTATTATTATATCTATTGTAATCATGGGTTGATTTTTGACAAAGATATTAAATTGTTTGAAGTAAGTTCTTCTTAATTGATTTTCATTAAAGAAACCTAAAAATACGTTTCTATAAAATACTTTCCAAATACATAAACTTTACGAAAAACCCATAATATAGCAACACGGAGTTCATGTTGGGTGCTACGCACCACACTGACGCTTAGTTGTTGCAAGTAGTTTTAATTCAGCCATTCTATTTTCAGTCCTGTTTTATTTTTAATTTCCTTTAAACCTTCTGAGGTTTCAAATCCAATGAGGGCATTTTGCCCACCCGTATCAAAATAGGTATACCTTCCTTTTGATTTGGTCTTATTGGCAAGTCCGACAATTTTGGAAAATAAATCAGTATCCACCCAATCATCTTCTATTTTCATATCCCATTTATAATCTTGTTCTTCAAAGTTGAAGGAAATCCATGCTATTTTTTCTTCAATGTCAACGTAGTCTTTGATGTTTTTAAACACTAATTCTCCTCTAGTAATTCGCTCGAGATTTTTAATAATCTCAACATATGAGCCATGATCTTCTATAGCTTCTGTATCAAAATTCCAACATTTGTCAGTTAATGGTGTCCAAGGTTCACGTTCAATAGTTTGTCCTAGAGTCATATACATTAATAAAAATGGCTCATCAAGAAAATCTTGTGTATCCCATCGCTCTATGTCAGATTTTACAATTCCTGCGTTTAATTCAAATCCTAATTTTTTAAATATTTGCAGTTGTTCCTCGAAAGAAGGGTTTTTAGGAACTTCACAATTGTTATATCCTAAAAGCGATAGTATTCCCATAAATAGTATTTTTTTCATTTTGTGACTTGGTCAATGTCTAGTCTTAAAATACGACTACTTGTATAGTTATTGGGCAGAGTTATTGTATAGCGTAATTAGTTCCTGCTCCAATTCCAAATTTTTCAATTAAATTTTCATTCACTAATTTTGTTAACATCCTTTTAACGGTTGGATTAGGAATGTTCAATTTTTTAGCAATCTTTCCAGATTTTGTTCCTGCATTATTTTCAATAAACATAAGGATTGATTTTTCTCTTGGCGAAAGTTTATTTTTAATTCCTTTAGTTTCTAACTTTTTCATTAATTGCTCTTGAATATTGATTAATGCATCAAAAAAGAAATTTATCCAACTTGTCACGTCTTCATTTGGTCTTTCTGCTTGACAATTTCTTAACTCAGTGTAGTATTCATTTTTTCGACTTTCAATTTCGTGCTCTAAACTAACATATTGTATCCAACTATAACCGTTTTTTAATAACAAAAGTGTTGCAAGTAACCTGCTTAATCTTCCGTTTCCGTCCTGAAAAGGATGAATAGTTACAAATTCATATGAGAATACAGCAGATTTTACTAACGGATGAGTTTCAACATCATTTTTATACCATTCAATTAATTCACCCATGGCATCTTCTGTTTCATAACCTGCATTTGTTGTTTGAAATATAATGTGTTTAGTCCCGTCTGATAAATTTGCTTCTACAGCATTTGAATGTTGCTTATAACTCCCCTTATGCCATTGATCTTTGTCGCTGTGTTTTAATAGTATATTATGTAGGTTTTTTAAGTTATTTTCTGTGATGTCAATTTCAGAGTGATTTTCTGATATTAAGTCTAAAACTTCGAAATATCCAATTACTTCTTGAGCATCTCTATCTTCAATTTTTGTAATATCTATTTTATCAAGTAATACCTTTACTTCTTCATTACTCATTTTAGAACCTTCAATTCTTGTTGATGCACCAACACTTCTAACTGTAGCAATATTTTTTAGTTGTTTAAGACTTTGTTTTTCTTTTTTTTCGATAGCTGTCCATGAGGCATCAAATCGGTCTATTTTACTAACATTTTTTAGTAAATTCCAATCTAAATTGAGTGTAAAATCGAATACTCCATTTTCCATAAAGCAAATATATATAAAATATTATTATGATACGAAATGATACGAAAATATTCGATTATGATACATGGTTTACAGAAGTTAAAGATTAGACTTTACACTAAATAGGTTTCTAACTTTGTTGATGAATCTTTATTTCTTAAATGTTTTTACTTAAATCAACTAAAACAAGTCAACATACTTCAAATAAGCATTTTTAAGCAACTTGAAAATTTAGAAATTATCTAAATTTGAAAATAGTATTTATCCTAAAAATAGCTTACATCAAACTTTTATACCGATTATAAATCTCTTGTGCAACGATTACCGTTGTTGAACTAATCCCGCCAAAAGGCGGGAAGCTTTTGTTATTGATAAAAATAATAGAACTTGTTGACTTAACCGTTAAAATTTAAAATTATGTTTAAAAAAAATCAATAACCTTAGTAGAAAGCACCAAAGATCAAGTTTTAGGATTTAGTAGTATGTGTGAGAAACTCACTCGAAACTTCACCATTTCAGGTAAATCAAAAAGTACCTTAAACAACTACACCAGA
>JGI24023J19991_10001029_pt1 | contig 21876 bp, 16 predicted proteins | sample Cruoilmetagenom1_FD_19991 | JGI IMG/M metagenome (IMG submission 19991) | reverse complement strand
GGTGAGAGTGTCAGCGATTATGGCAGGTACCTGCCATTAAAATCTGCCGTGATATTCGGCGGCGTTAAAATTAATCCGCAAATACAAAAACTTCGACAAGGCCTCGATATTTTGATAGCAACACCAGGCAGGTTACTCGATCACGTCGGACAAAACACCGTCGATCTTTCCCACCTTGAAATCCTGGTGCTTGATGAAGCGGACCGTATGCTCGACATGGGTTTTATTCGCGATATCCGCAAGGTACTAGCGCTACTTCCGAAGCAAAAGCAAACGCTATTATTTTCTGCCACCTTCTCGGACGAGATCAAGCAACTGGCTAACAACCTGTTAAAAACACCGGCGCTAGTTGAAGTTGCGCGCCGTAATACAGCCTCTGAGAGCGTTACCCAACTGGTACACCCGGTCGATCGCAACCGCAAACGGGAACTACTGTCTTTTCTCATCGGCTCTAATAACTGGAAACAAATCCTGATATTCACGCGCACCAAACATGGCGCTAACCGTCTTGCAGAACAACTGGGCAAGGATGGTATTACGGCTGCCGCTATACATGGTAATAAAAGCCAGGGCGCGCGCACCAGAGCACTATCAGAATTTAAGTCTGGCAAGGTACGCGCCCTTGTCGCGACAGACATTGCGGCACGTGGTCTGGACATTGATCAACTCCCACACGTCGTTAATTTCGAACTGCCCAATGTACCTGAAGACTATGTGCACCGTATCGGACGTACCGGTCGTGCGGGCAATGAAGGAGAAGCCATGTCCCTGGTGTGTGTGGACGAGCTGAAATTACTAAAAGACATCGAAAAGCTGATAAAACGGGATATACCCAAGACCGTCATTGAGGGCTATGAACCCGACCCATCTATTAAAGCGGAGCCTATTAATAAAGGTCGTGGAGGTAAAACCACCCGGCATAATAAAACCTCTAGCCGCGGCAATAAACGCCCTGAATACAAAGGTCGCTCCGGCAACCAAAGTCGTTCTGGTCAACGTTCACGTCAACGCGCACAGGGTGCATAATGACATTTCGTACTGAGGCATAATATTGATTTCCTCTTCAGTATAATTAAGGAACCCCTGATTAATTCATAAATTGATCAGGGGTTCCTAAGCCANCCTGTTCTGAGCATCAACATTCCAAGTTAATACAGCGGCCTTGNCTAATGCTGNCTGCCTGTACTGCATCCCCTTCNCTACTACGTTTATCAGCCCATATCTTCATCGTTAGCATCACGCCTGGAAAATANAAATAATTGAATACCATTGTTATTCAGTCCTGGTTCACAAAAATAATTTAAATAATTATAAATCAGCACATGAAAAGTAAACCTTTTGCGTGATCACATCACTAAGTTATCAAAGCTTAATAAAAAATCGAATTTTGCACGGGAATATAACGCTAAACAATAATGGAAAAAAAGAATGGATAAGACAAAGACGATTGACATCCCCTCCCTATTAAACAGCCTCCATACCCGTCGCGAATTCCTCACCTTATTCGGCAAAGGATTAGGCTATACTGCCCTTGCAGCTACCCTTCCGGCCTGTGGTGGAGGCGGTGGAGATGATACAGAACCTCCTGCCCCAGTTGATCAAATACCGGTCGCCTCAAAGGAATATACCACCCTGAAGCGCACCAGTTTCGGAGTCCACCGCGATGAACTTGAGACCATCAATAACATGGGTATTGATGCTTATCTGGAGCAACAACTGGATCACCTTAGCATCAATGACGGCAACCTTGAGAGCAGCCTTAAAAGTCTGTTTCCCTTGGCGTTCCAGACGCCCACGCAACTCTATGCCGGCTTCCCTGAGAATATTACCGACACCTATCACGATGTGATATCAGCGACACAATACCGACAAATCTTCAGCAAACGACAACTGTATGAAGTGATGGTGGAATTCTGGAGTGATCACTTCAATATTCACTTACTCAATGGACTGGGCCCCACTTTAAAACCCACCGATGACCTGCAGGTGATACGTGCAAATGCCCTCGGTAATTTCCAGAACTTGTTGCAGGCTTCTGCCAGCAGCCCATCCATGTTGTTTTATCTGGATAATTTTTTCAATCAGGCCTCAGCACCCAACGAAAACTATGCGCGCGAACTCATGGAGTTACATACACTTGGTGTTGATGGTGGCTATACCGAAACTGATATTAAAGAAGTCGCGCGTTGTTTTACTGGCTGGTCTATTCGTTTTCCTAACGACCCCAATGGTAACTATGGCGATTTTATTTTTAATCCGCTCATCCATGATAATGATGAGAAAACGATTCTCGGTAATACCATTGCTGCAGGTGGAGGGCAAACAGATGGCACTCAAGTACTAAATATACTGGCGACACATCCATCCACAGCACAGTTTATCGCCCGCAAGCTCTGCATACGCTTTATCAGCGACCAACCCGATCAATCAACTATCGATACTGTCGCTCAGGCATTTATTACCTCAAATGGGGAAATAATAGATACCTTACGTGCCCTGTTTTCTACAAATGCGTTTCGAAATACATCCGATCAGAAATTATGTCGGCCTTCGGAATACCTGGCCGGCATGATTCGTGCGCTGGCGCCTGATACCGATTACCCATCTGACACAGGCGCTTTGTTTATCCTTGCTCAATCGATCCTGGGGCAATTACCATTCAATTGGGCCACGCCCGATGGTTATCCTGATACGCAGTCATATTGGGAAAACACCGGCGGCCTGCTGAATCGTTGGAGACTCTCGTTTTTAAGCTACTCATCAGTGGGTACTATACCCATCATTGATGTTTTCCAGATTGACTATAGCGCCATGCTTAATGGGGCCGACACTCTGCTTACGATGGTAGATGCCTTAAGCGATCGTATTTTGATGCGTCCTCTAGCAGACAAGGATAGAGAACTGTTACTCGATTGGCTAACAACCGAGACGGGCCAATCAGACAGCACTCCTCTACCGGCTGTCACTGTGGATCAACTCACACCGCTGATCGCCGCAGTCCTGCTCAGCTCAGCCTACTACCAGCTCCGATAGGTATAACAAAATGACAAACAACCAGAATATTCTCATCTGTATCTTTCAACGTGGCGCTGCCGATGGTCTCAATGCATTAGTCCCCTATGGCGACCCGGAATACTATAACAAACGTCCTGCTATTGCTGTTGCTAAACCCGGCAACCTTAATGGCGCTATAGACCTGGATGGTTTTTACGGTATGCATCCAGCGCTGGCACCTCTAAAATCAATCTATGATGCTGGTGAACTGGCCATGGTTCATGCCACCGGTGTTCCTCATGGTTCACGTTCGCACTTTAGTGCACAAGACCTGGTTGAACGCGGCATAACTGATAAATTTTCTCTTAATACTGGCTGGCTGGGTCGGCATCTCGCGCAGGATAATAACGCAATCACTTCTGCTTTTCGTATCGTGTCGATCAGTGGCAATGTACCAGTTGTCCTGGAGGGTGCAGAAGAACCCCTCGCTCTTAGTGACATTGAGTCTTTCAGTTTTGATCAAGGCATCATTGACGCAGGCTACCCATCGATATTAGCAGACCTGTTTCGCACGCCGCTGCCATTTTCAAATACAGCTCAGTCAGCATTATCGGCCCTGGATGAATTATCCACAGCAAAACCAGGAGACATCAAACCCGATAATGGTGCGCTGTACCCGACAACGCCACTGGGCAAAAAATTAAAACAAGCCGGCCAGTTAATCAAGTCAACTCTACCTGTAGAGGTGATATGTCTCGACTCGGATGGCTGGGATCACCATGAGAGTCTGCCTGGTTTTATACAACAGTCCCTGAGCGATCTGGCCAATGCAGTCGACGCTTTTTATACCGACATGGGCACAAATATGCAGAAAATTACGCTATTAATCCATACGGAGTTTGGGCGTCGAGTCGCGGAAAATGGATCACTTGGCACAGACCACGGCACCGGGTCACTCGCCTATGTTTTGGGGGGTGGTGTGAATGGAGGTCAAGTATTCAGCCAATGGCCAGGCCTTCGTGATCAGGATCTCGAGATGAATGAAGACCTGAAAATCACCACCGATTTGCGCACAATACAAAGTGAGATTCTCGATAAACGCCTGGGTGGTATCGACGTGAATACAGTCTTTCCGGATTTCACCTATTCACCCCTGGGCTTGTTTACCTGATGTCATCTAGCGAACAAGCCTTGGTGATTCCATATTGATACACATGTGAAACTAACACACCCTGTTACTAGGGCCTGTTAATACTAATTACGCCGTCGCGGGTGCGTAATTAGTATTAACAGGCCCTAGTTCGTGATAAACAAATGACTTGGGTGTGACGGTTTCGTTATCATCACCTGAAATACTAGTCTCCACCTATATCTATAATCGATAATTCTGGAGACATACATGAAATCTAAAAACTGGAAAAGCCTTGTTGCTGCCTCACTGGCTACAGGACTGTGCGCAGGCACTGCAAGTGCTGCTACCTGGGACATCACTATCACAAATTTAACCCATGGAAATCATTTCACACCATTATTTCTAAGAACACATGACGCTAACACCCATCTGTTCCAGGTGGGTGAGAACGCAGCAGCAGATGTCGAATTAATGGCAGAATGTGGAGACAACACCCTGCTCGTCACATCCGCAGGTAACGGTAATTTTGCAAACAACCCTGCCAGTGGTGTATTAGCACCAGGAGCCAACACAAGTACAAGCATCAACACCGCTAGTGATGAAACTCGTCTATCGATTGTAGCGATGATACTTCCTACCAACGATGCATTTATAGGCATGGATTCACAACTCATTCCCGTTGCTGCGGGCACTTACACCTACTACATCAATGGTTATGATGCCGGTACAGAAGCCAATGATGAAATCCTTAATGCTGGTGTCCCTTGTGATAGTACGACAACAGGAATGCCGGGAGCGCCCGGTGGTGATGCCGACTCAGGCGCTACTGGCGTTGCCGGTGCTGATAGCAACACTAATATACATGTTCATCGTGGCACCCTGGGCGATGCCACTGCCAATGCCGGCGGCAGCAGTGATCTCGTCAGCAGTATTCACCGCTGGCAAAATCCGGTTGCTAAAGTGACTGTCACTGTAACGCCATAAGGAGACGATTATGCCATTTCGTAAAAGTACTTCTTTAGGCGCCGCCATCCTTATTGCGGCCGGTATCAGTGCCTGTGGCGGTGGAAGCAGTTCGAACGACCAGGCGACTTATCAGGTTGTCGTCACCAACGTCACCAGTGCACAGGTGCTGACACCTTTAGGTGTCGTCATCCACCGCCCCGGTTATACTGCCTGGAGCGCAGGATCAACTGCATCGATAGGCCTGGAAAACCTGGCTGAGTCAGGGAATCCTGCCCCATTTGTAGATGAAGCGGGCTTGAATATTAATGTCGACACGGTAGCAATGGGGACCACTCCTTTTACTGCAGGAAATTCTCAGACGATAGATATCACCACGACTTATGCCAACAACCTGGAGCTTACCGTTGCATCCATGTTAGGCAATACCAATGATGCCTTTACCGGCGTTACCAACTGGAAAATTGGCCGTCTCAATGTCGGCGACAGCATGATTGCCATGCCGCATGTTTATGATTCCGGCACCGAGGACAATGTGGAAACGGCAGCAACCATGCCTGGGCCTGCAGCCGGGGGGGAAGGTTACAACCCGGGGCGACCGAGTGTTACCAGCGTTATCACCATTCATCCTGGTGTCGTTACCCAGGCAGATGGTTTAAGCACGTCCGCACTGACCGAAGTCGACCGTTGGCTTGGGCCTGCAGCAAAGATTGTGGTGACGCGAACCCAATAACGAAAATCAAGTGCCGACATACATGATCAACGAGATAAAACGCTGATCGACGGTTGCTCTCCGCATATTGGGGCAGATGACATCCATTGCTGAATCATCAATGTGATCTGCCCCCTTTTTCAACATTCCTTTTTCTAATATCAAAAAGAAACCACTAAAGTACGCTTGCCCCCCTTTACTGACCAAGCCGACCATTAAAAACAAACTAAAGCCTCTATCCTGTTGATCCCATCTGCATCCTGATCTGTTATCATGGTTGCCCTTAAGACTCCCTCGACAACAGGTTTCACGTGACAACGCATAATTTTTCGACATTACCCCTATCAGAAGCTATGTTAGCCAATCTTGCGTCTCTGCAATACCAGACCATGACGCCCATACAGGCACAGAGTCTACCCGCTATTCTCAACGGTAAAGATGTACTGGCTCAAGCAAAGACGGGTACTGGCAAAACAGTAGCTTTTGCCCTGGGACTTCTTCAAACTATTGATGCAAAACAATATTCAACACAAGCACTAGTGCTTTGCCCGACGCGGGAACTGGCCGACCAGGTCAGTAAAGAGATCAGGCGGCTGGCACGGGTTGTGGCCAATATCAAGATTCTCACCCTTTGTGGCGGCTCACCTCTCGCCCCGCAAATCACCTCGCTGGAATATAGCCCACACATCGTTGTCGGCACACCCGGTCGCATTAAACAACACTTGCAAAAAGCTTCGCTATCACTTGATGCGCTTAAAGTCCTGGTACTGGATGAAGCCGACCGAATGCTGGACATGGGTTTCCAGGAAGATATTAATCGTATCATTCGCAACACCCCGGCAAAAAAACAGACCCTGCTTTTTTCTGCTACCTACGCAGATGAAATACAGGCGATCAGTCATACTATCCAGCATGACCCTGTTGAAATTCGCACCGAAATCTCTCATGACAATAAACAGTTAAAACAGGTTTTTTACGCGATCCAAAAAGGTAGTCGGACAAAAACCCTGATCAAACTACTGCAACACTACCGCCCCGCTTCCACTGTCGTGTTTTGTAATCGCAAGCAACAGTGCCAGGAACTGGCCGATGATCTATGGGAAAAAGGCTTACATGCCCAGGCTTTACATGGCGACCTGGAACAGAGAGAACGCGAACAAGTCCTGGTGCAATTTACCAACAAGAGCAGCTCAATCCTCGTCGCGACCGACGTTGCTGCCAGGGGGCTGGATATTAAAGACCTGGAGTGCGTGATTAATTTTGAACTATCACCTGATCCCGAAGTGCATATACATCGCATCGGTCGTACCGGCAGAGCCGGTAAAGAGGGACTGGCAATCAGCCTGTTTATGGAGTCTGAGCGCTTCAGGGTAGAATCTATAGAAGCCTATCAAAATCAACCCGTTGAAATAAGACCGTTGGCTTCACTTAAAGAACGCGAATATTTTAAAATGATTCCACCAATGGTAACACTCTGTATTAATGGCGGAAGAAAAGACAAGGTCCGTGCAGGTGATATACTAGGAGCCATTACTGCCAGCAAAGATATCCCCGGAAAACAAATCGGCAAGATAGATGTTTTTGACAAACAAACTTTTGTCGCCGTTGAGCGCTCTATTGCCAAGCAGGCGCTGAAGATTTTGACAGAAGGCAAGATCAAGGGGCGCAAATTCAGAGTGCGAAAATTACGCTAATGTGTGGTTTACCGAGCACCTCGCTGTTGCGAGTTTAAAAAATACTTTTATATGATCATTGCTGATCACCCTGGGTTAACCTACCCACCCAATCTTGCTAAAGCTCGTATGAAGCGCGCACTCCACATGAATCAGAATTGATCAGAGACCCCATGCATTTAGAATGGCAACAATGTTTACTCTGAGGCATGCGCCATCAACGAATAATATTGATCTAGAAACGACTCTCGTTCCTGCATGGGGGTTTTTTCGAGGAAAGCACATGATTTTTGACGGCAGAAATCGCCATCGGTAATATAATTGTAGACAATATCCGCCATATCAAAATGTCGTATATTTCTATAAACCACTGGCTTAGCGTTATCGATGATCATCAGTCGATTATAATAAAAATAATTCGCTATGTTTCCCATGTAATCTAATTCGCGATAAGTATTAGGCCCGTTACGCAGGGGCGGCACGTGATCACTAACAAGAATAATAAGACTGTTCTTATCCAGCTTGATTAGCTCCTTGATGTATTTAGCAATGGCCTGTGTGCGATAATAAAACTGATTGGTTGAACGTTGTAGATGGTCATCCGGATAATCCGATTTGACCTGTATAATCTCGGGACGCTTAGCGGGATCGAGAGTGTGGGGAGTATGCCCATAGATCGTCATCATATAGTTAAATAGAGGGGTCGTTCTATTCTCTTCAAGACTTTTGGCCACGAAGGCCAGGTTCTGTTCGAAAAGCGCACTGTCAAACATGTAACGCTCATTACTGACGTCCTTGATACTAAAATAGCTTTCTTCAGATGAAGCATATTCTCGTGGAAAGTAGATTTCACTAAAGCCAATCCCTTTATAGGCAGGCAGTGCATTAAAAAAATTGGGTTTGTAGGCATTGGTCGCTATTGTACGATAGCCTGTTTTCTCGAGAATACCAGGCAAACAATAGACAGGGGAGCCGGTAAAAACATTAAATTCCACACTGGACAGTTTTTCCAGGGCAGGTACGCCGCACAACACCTCAAATTCTGCTTGAGCAGTCGCCCCACCAAAGACTGAAGACATCGACAAACCCAACTTTTTTCCGAATATTTTCTCAAAGTCCGGATGAACCGGATAACGATTAAAACTGGCTCGTCTGAATAACCGCGGATCCAGGAAACTCTCGAGCACGATTAAATGTACATTCTGATGATTACTGTGCTGTCTTAAATTTTCTGCTTTTGTTTCTGCTATCTGCTCGTACTCTACACGTTTACGATAGGGTTCGGTCATCGTTAATGCATTCAGTCGCTGTGCTTCTTTATAAAACAGCATCGTATATCGACCATTTTTTTCAACGCTACTGGTATCAGAATAAATGACCACACCATTACCATACGCATGAATAAAATCGGTGTACGCATTCGGCGAAACAATAATGAGCGCAGAAAGCAGGCCAAGTGGTAGCGCACCCATCGTTATTACATGCAGTTTGCGATAATTGATCACTGAAAAAAACAGCGTCAAAGGCACTATCAGAAAAACGACTACCATCACCCCATAACCAAACGTTATCACCTGCAACAGCTCTGGCAACTCCAGAATTTCAATTAAACGGAAAACCTTACCATAAAAAAGATAGTACGCATCCTGCACCAGATACCCGGCGATAATGGGCAAAGCAGCCAGTAGAGAACGCCAACGATGATGTTTAAGAATGAAATAAAAATAGATATAGAAGTAGAGCAATAGCAGCAGCTCGGTCCATTGCGAATAAAACAGTCTTGAATCGATTCCACCTCGATAGCCTACTACCAGCACATACAAGTAAATGCCCAGCAAAAAAATACTGTAGCGATTGATCACCAGTGAAAGATGTCGGCTAAAGCCCTGTGAATTAAATATTTTCATTGATTCATGGATATACTTATTANTATCAAAATTTCTAAAATCGTCATCTACTTCAATTAACCACGCTCATTATCATAATAATACCACCGGATTGGNCCGGCATTAATTGGCATAAAATGAATATCTGCGTCCCGTGTTATAGCCTGGCAATTAATACTCATGGCATCCATTATGTATTTTGCAAATAAAATAGTCACCCCCCCTTCCGTCTACTTATAACTACTGTAATGGCATGAATCAGACATTGATTTTTTTGAATAATACTAATACTTGTCAGAATAGGGATTATCCAAAGACTATCAGAAAAAGCTGATGGATACGAAGTACTGCGTCATAGCGCGCAGAATACAAGCATCTGTGCAATAGCATGCTTTAGTGACAGCTTGCTTCGCTGCTACGGTCCACACAAGAATTCACCAGACAAAAACCATAATAAGATGGAGGGTGCTACTTCCAGTTGATCTAATTGGCCTATTCTTTTTTACGCTCTGGTATCGCACTAATCGCAGAAACCAGCACAGATGCAACATAAGGGATGGACTGAATACCCAATAATACGATCCATAATATCAGGTCAAGTGTATTGGCATCTTCTCTCAGGGTCAGCGCATAGAGCGCCAACCATAATGCCACCATCAACAAGGCCTCTTCACGGGCAGAAGCCAATGCCTTGAGTACGGTATTCGTATGCGCTTTTTTAGGCGTCCTGAAAAAAGGCAACCGGTTTTTAACCAAGCCCAACAGCATTGCCTTGGCGATAGTATGAGACAAAGCCAATCCGGCCAAAGTGGCCGACAAGATCTGGACAGTTGAATTAACAACCTGGATGCCACGGTATAAATACAGCATTTTGGCTATCTTGAAACAGAACAAGGTAATGGGCAACAATGTAAACATGACAAGTGGTGGATCAACCTGATCAGGTGACATGATCATGATAACAGACCAGAAAATGGCGATCATCGTGAATATCAAATTAACGCTATCGGCTATCCAGGGCAACCACCCCGCNAGNAAATGATAGCGCTGCCCTCTACTCANCTGGCTTTTCTCACGGCCCAGCAACACNCGCGCATGCTGTTTAATGATCTGCATGGCACCATAAGCCCAACGAAACCGCTGCTTCTTATAATCGATGAAGGTATCCGGTATCAGACCTTTTCCGTAGCTTTTGGCAATATATGTCGCCTCATATCCAAACTCGAATATCTTGAGGCCAAGCTCTGCATCCTCCGTAATACACCATTCCCCCCAACCATTGACCTCTTCGAGAACCTTTCTTCGGATCATGGTCATGGTGCCATGCTGGATAATCGCATTACGTTCGTTGCGCGTCACCATACCGATATAAAAGAACCCTCTGTACTCGTTATAACACATTGACTTGAAAGCACTCTGTGTATTATCCCTGTAATCCTGCGGCGCCTGTACTATAGCAATCTTCTCATTACTGAATTGCGGACAAAGATCGCGCAGCCAATTTGGCTCAACCTGATAATCACTATCCACCACAGCAATAATTTCCGCATCGACACTGGTTTTATCCAACGCGTAATTCAATGCACCCGCCTTATATCCGGGCCAATCGTCCAGGTGATAAAAACTGAATTGAGAAAGCGTACTACAGTACTCTTCTACCGGCTTCCACACTGAGGGGTCTTTCGTATTATTATCGACCACGATAACTTCATAGTCAGGATAATCGAGGACTGATATGGCCCGCAGTGTCTCGATCACCATATCAGCGGGTTCATTATAGATCGGCAAATGGATAGAAACCTTTTTCAGGTCCTTATCAGCCACCGGGACCTGTACAAACGGTCTTCGCTTCTCCCCTATCCATAAGGCTTCCGCCCATTCATGGGCCTCGATAAGGAGCACAACAATAACACCGAGCATGCCTAAAATCAGTAACACGCCAATGACGATCGTGATGACAGACAGGTATTGATGCGAATAGTCATAAACAACCCAGACAAACGCGGTAGCGGCCATGTAGGCAATCAAGGCAAGAAACCCGCGCGCACGTGTCAGCAAGGATTTGCCGTCGACCAATAACATTGAGAATGTTATCGCTGCAATCAGGATTGAGATGATAGCAAGATAATACCACTCGGGAATCATGACAATGGGTTCGGAAAATTCAAATTTGGGTTGCCGATCGACATCATACACACCCCAATAGGCACCTACCGCACCCTCTGTATCCTGCTTCCAGGGCTGGTCAAAGGCCTCCATAACATAATAGGTATACTTTTCCTTACTGGCACGCTCCAGAAAACGCCGCAAAAATGTCGCCTCGTTCAATTTTGAAGCTACTGCTGCACCCCGTGCCCGCCCATTACTGGGCCAACCTACCTCGGTAATAACAATGGGTTTACCAGGAAAAGCCTCTCTTAATTTATTCATTTTACCGACGATAAATTCAATGGCAAAATCGAGAGGGACCTTCTCCCAGTACGGCAGCATGTGCACTGCCAGGTAGTCAACGTGGTCGGCAAGTTGCGGATACTTTAACCATACATGCCAAGGTTCGGCCGTGCTGACCGGCTTATCAACCTGCGCACGAACCGTATCGAGATACCCTATCATTTCCTTTACTGTGAGGTCATTTCGCAACAGCGCCTCATTACCCACGATGACCCTGACGACATTCTGCCAGTTGGCTTTAGTGGTCTGTATCAGTCTATCAATCTCAGCATCATTGTGATCAAGCCTTTTATCCAGCCAACACCCTAGCGCTACATTAATACCGTATTTGCGCGCTAATTTCGGTATTGATGCAAATGTTCCTTCAAGAGAATAAGTGCGGATGGCATGCGACTTTCCCTTCAGCACAACCAGGTCTTTTTCAATCTCCGCCTCAGTAGGAAACACGCCGTCTACCGGGTTCTGACCAACCTGCATCGGTTGAAATGAGAAACCCTGAATTCTGTCCGGCCACACAGGTTCGCTGACAGGCATATTCATTATTGCCCACACGGCAAAAGTAAACGCGGCTATGACCAGGGCTATAATAAAATTAGCAATTTTCATGGTTAACAGGAGACTTAGAAACGGATAATAAAAGGGACAAGAAGGTATTCGATCTCATATCTTGTGCGCGAGAATACGACATTCGTACAGATGTTGACAGCATATAAATTTTCAAAGCAAAATGTTGATAGCCATATACACCGGAGAGCTAAATGCCCGGAATAAATATTTGGGAACAAAACAGGACGAACTGACCATCTTCCATCTCCTTATGGAACACTAACAGGATTGGTTATATATACTTACAATAATTGAGATCCACTTAAACTGACAGGGCCACCAATCTTTGGCAACCTGACCCCTTATATTACCTTTAATTGAAAAATAAAGGAAGTACTGTATACCTATCAGGCTTCCACCCTATGGCATATTGAAATGCTTGCCCGCCTAACACGGGCATCATGTTTTACATACTATTCTTAATATTTTTTGTCGAATCGTGTTGATTATTGGTGTTTCCAGGTACAAATTATAGGGACACAGATACGGATCAGTTGCCAGTGCAATCTGCAGCAAGCACTGCAAATAACTACCGCCCGCCATAATTACCCTGACGGAAATGATTTCATACGGGCTGGCACCGAAGATGACTCGCCATGTATGCAAACATCCATAACCTGAATCCTTCCAATAACTCTTGCCTGCTCAGGAGAGATTTTAAGCGTATCTTAAGTCAAACACTTTCCAGACTCCAATACCGATCTCTGTTACACCCCTATATTTCACCCTCTAAACCCGAATGAAAATGTTCTGCATGTTCATACCTGTATCAGAGTGACATCTTTTACTGCGCACAAGCACAGTGCCTGACACGTTATTCATTCTCATTGTCTGATAAATGACACCTTCCTGATACACACGAAAACATGAATACTTTCTTGCATAACCTATACACCGCAAAAGGAGTACCACCATGAATAAAAATAATATTATTATCCTTACCTGTCTGTCACTCAGTAGCATTCCAGCCATCACCTCCGCCTCTCCCGAAAGTGATTTAAATGCATTCAGGGATTTTTTCAACAAACGCTTCCCTGATGTAAAAAATGAAAACTATAAAGACGGTATTTATGCGCTGGATAAAGATAGACGTGACGCCTGGCTGGAAAGCGAGGAATTCGCTCCCGCCTATGAAGACGCTATAGAACACGGTAAAAAGTTATTTAATACGCCTTTCGCCAACGGCAAAACCTATGCAAGCTGTTTCAAGAATGGCGGCATCGGAATCAAACAAAACTATCCCTATTTTGATAAAGACAGCGGCCAAGTGATGACCCTGGAAAAACATATCAACCTGTGTCGAAGTCAAAATGGCGAATCACCCCTGAAATACAAGACAGGAAAAATAGCCACCATTTCAGCCTATATGTCCTACACTTCCAGGGGCAAAACCATCAAAATCGATATTCCGAATGACCCCAGGGCCATAGCCATTTATAACAAAGGTAAAAAACACTTTTATTCAAAACGGGGGCAATTGAATTTCTCCTGTGCCGATTGCCATGTGCAGGGCTCGGGTAATTTTGTCCGGTCGGAAATATTAAGCCCGGCATGGGGACAAGTAACACATTTTCCAGTATGGAGAAAAAAATGGGCAGCAAGCTCTGCCGACCAGAGTAACATCACTGCGGGACTGGGCACCCTCCACAGACGCTATTCAGGCTGCAATAATAACATTCGAGCCAAGCCATTCAAAGCACAGAGTGAGGAATATGTTGCATTAGAATATTTTCATACTTACATGAATAATGGCCAGCAACTTAACGGCCCTGCACTGAGACAGTAACAACCGGTTTTGACCTGCTCTGTCGTTCCAATACGACAGAGCAGACATTACTGATTCTAACCACTGAAAGTTTGTCTGGCGTTATTAAATCAAGAGTGCGACCGCCTTCAAGACGTACACAAAGACAGTACTGTATCAGCTGTTTAGATGTGATATAACGCCATGCTCCTGACAAAATACCTGATCATAAAAAGCGTGCACCGCACTCATTTAAATGGAATCAATCCATTCCTCTATCCTGTCACATTCTTCCCTGAGTAGTTTTTTATCAGAATAGATATAACTCATTAATGCGGCACCCTGCGCCATGACCAATAAATGTTTACTCATGGACTTGCTGTTCTTGTACCCCAGTTGCACGAATATTTTCGCCAACCATTTTTGGTACAGATCAAACATCTGCCATGCCTTGTCTTTTAAAGGCAACTGGTCTTTACCCAGCTCGACATTGAGTGACCCCATTGGACAACCATAACGCACAATACTCTCCTCTTCACTCCTGAGCATTTGCACAAATCGCTTCAGTTTGCTTTTTGCTTGTGGATAGTCATGGTCCCATTGTTGCAGTGTAGCGATGATCGTAGTGATTCGATTGGCTATAACCGCCTGCAATAAATCATCCTTACTCCTGAAATGATAGTTCAGATTACCTTTTGTAATACCTACCGCATCGGCCACCTCGGCTACCGATGTCTGATTATAGCCCTTGGTATAGATCAGATTATTTGCTATGGCCGTAATACGCTCACGACTGGCATTACCTTTTTGGGTCATTTTGTTTCTCTTGAGAGGATACTATTGACATTTTAGTACGACCGTCCTACGATGACAATATTAGGTCGATCGTACTATTTATTATTAAAGGACATTCCATGAAAAAGCTGACTATCCTTGTCACTGGCGCCAGCGGATTTTTAGGCTCCAACATCCTGAAAAAATTCATTAAAGTACAAGACATTCAAGTCATCGCCGCTTGCCGTGACGGTAATAAACTGGCTGATTTTTTTCAGGGTGAAATACGAGAAGGCGACCTGACAGATGCTGACTACCGTCGCTCTGTTGTAGAAGGAATCGACATTATTTGTCATGCCGGCACCTGGGCTGCCATGTGGAATCATGAAAAAGCAGAAGAGGATAATTTTTTCAAGCCGGCACTGGGCCTCATCAATGCCGCCATGGATGCAGGCGTTAAGCGTTTTATCATGACCAGTACTGTGGCTGTTACTCGCCCTGGGCATTCACAAACAGCCATAGTGGATGATTTCTCTGCAACTCACCACACCGGCTTTTGGCCACATGTCGATCGGATAGTCGATATCGACCGCTATATGCAGGAAAATGCAGGTCACGGCATGCAAATGACAAGCTTACGCCTGGGTCACTTTATCGGCAAAGGTAACTCCCTCGGTATAGTACCTGCACTGGTTCCTCGACTCAAAACTCACCTTGTTCCCTGGATAAACCGTGGACGAAGTCGATTACCTCTCTTATCTGACACGGATGCTGCAAACAGTTTTATTGCTGTCGCATTGGCCGAGACACTGGAACCCTATGAGTCATTCAATATTGTGGGCGCAGAACTCCCCAGCACACGTGAAGTAATCGAATTCATAGCCGAGCAGACAGGCTCTCCAACCCCCTTATTTAGTGTACCTTACCCCGTTGCGTATGCATTCGCCTGGCTAATGGAAAAATTATTTCCCATACTGCCTGGTAAAGCACCGTTTCTTACACGTTCGATTATCCACCTTGCAGAAGATTGGAATTGCAGTAACCACTATGCTCATAGCAAACTCGGTTACACACCACAGAAGCACTGGAAGGTAGCAATGCAAGAGGCATTAGACGAACTGAAAGAAAAAAATTATCCATGGCAACAGCTAGCTCAAAGATAAGTAATCTTTGAGCTAGCCAGAAATACCCATCGACATCAGTACTCAGAACCGCTATCAACTCGATGACTCTCCCAGTCAATACCACCGCCGAACTCAAACTGAGCAACCTGAAAAAATATTACCTTGACAATAGGACTATTCGGTCCTATTGTCTACCCATGACGATTGGAAGACCATTGGAATTTAATCCTGATATAGCACTTGATTCTGCCATGCAGCTATTTTGGCGCAAGGGCTATGAATCCAGTTCATTACAGGATTTAATCGATGTCATGGGTTTATCCAAGAGCAGTTTTTACCAAACGTTCAAGAGTAAACATGCACTCTTTCAAAGTTGCCTCAAGCAATATCGAAAAATGTTGATTGCTGATATGAACGCTCAACTGAAAAAGACCGGCTCAGGTAAAACCTTTATTCACAATCTTTTCCACTATGTTGTCAATGAAACACGTGGCACCAATGCCAGACGCGGATGCCTGCTGATGAATACTGCCAGCGAATTTGCCCAGACTGACCCTGAAATTGCTCACTTAGTGAGTGCCAGTATTGATAATTTCACCCATGTTTTTGAAAAAGCGATCCTGCAAGGTCAGGAACAGGGCGATATTTCTACTGATAAAGATGCGCATGCATTGGCCACCTACCTGGTCAGCAGTATGGGCGGGTTAAGAAATATTGTAAAAGCAGGTGCCGACCGCAAGACAATCAAAAGAATTGCTGACATTACATTGTCTGCGCTTGATTGATTTTTTTTGATTATTTATGGACCAGTTGGTCCTTTTATATTTACTACAAAATAAGGAGCCGTCATGCAATCTAAAAATACCGCCATTGTCCTGGTTGATGTCAATAATGATTTTTTGTCAAAAGATGGAAAACTCTACACTGCCGTCAAAGACATAATAGAAAACAATCAGGTAATAGCCCATATCAATAAGCTGATCAATACAGCCAGAAAAAAAGGAATTATGATCATCTACGTCCCGATCGAATTTTCCAGTGACTACTATGAAATGGGTACTGATCCCTATGGCATTTTTAAAACTATAAAAGACAACCGAGCACTACAGCGTGGTACACCAGGCGGTAGCGTGGCAACCGTTCTTGATGTCCACCCAGACGACATCGTCGTCACCAATAAATCCACCACTTGTGCATTTGCCACCACTAAACTTGACCAAATACTTAAAGAAAATGAAATCACCCATATTGCATTAGGCGGCTTACTGACGAACATCTGTATTGAAACAACAATGAGAACAGCATACGACAAAGGTTATAAGGTTTATTCACTGACCGACTGCTGTGCCACTGTTAGCAAGGAACAACATGAGGACTCGATTAAGAATAACTGGCCGATGTTATCGCTACCTATGTTGCATGATGAGTTCATCAATCAAATTGAAAATATTTCTACAAGCAAGCAATAGTTTTTTGAGTATTATTGGACCACTCAGTCCATTTATATCACACCAAACGACAAAAGGAAGGAGATGAATATGCCACCAGTACAAGTCACCACATAAATGATGGCAGAACCCAGAATGATATGGGAACCAAATACCTAACACAGATGGAAGTTACTCTTGGGTAAATGACAATCCGTGAACAGGAATGAATCCTTTATCAAATGAAATATCAACATGCAAAATGGAGTTAATCAATGAAATTCGAATTACACACTATCGATAGCGCACCAGAATCTGTCAAAGCAGATCTGGAACTGGCGCAAAAGACCTATGGCAATATTCCTAATCTATACCGCGGCCTTGCAAACCACCCTGCTGCACTGAAAATATACCTGAAATTCAATGAAAATCTTAAAGAATTTGGCTATCTGCAACCTGTCGAACAACAGATAGTTTACATAATCGCCAGTGCCGAGAATAATTGTACCTACTGTGTAGGAGCCCACTCGGTATTGGCCAACATGGTGAATATATCGGAACCTACATTCACCGAGCTACGCGAATTAAAACCCCTGTCTGACCCCAAGCTTAATGCACTCCGTAATTTCACATTATCTGTGATGAAAAATAACGGCTGGGTGCCTGATACAGATATCAAGGACTTCCAGGATGCTGGTTACAACCAACAGCATGTATTGGAAGTACTCACTATTCTGGCACAGAAAACACTCAGCAATTATTTCAATCACCTTGCGCTGACCCCGCTGGATGATATGTTTTCTGAAATGGCGTGGACACGTTAGTAACATAAAATAACGGGAAATTATACAATGAAATATAGCTTAAGAAATTTATTAACCATAGTCATAATGCTTGCCGGCTTAAGCCTAAATGCTGCACCAAATCCCACTCTGGGCCATACAACTTATGGTAATGGTGAAGAAAAAGTTATTATATTGCACGACTGGATGGGTGACTCCTCCAATTACGAACCTGTCATTCCTTATCTGGACCCGGTTACATTTACTTACGTATTTGCCGATGTGCGAGGGTACGGAAAATCAATACATTTGAAGGGAGAATACACCGCTAAAGAAGTCTCCTCGGATATATTTCTCCTGGCAGACTCATTAGGCTGGAAGCGTTTCCATGTTGTCGGACACTCAATGAATGGAATGACTGTGCAGCGAATGTTAATTGATGACTGGAATGCTGGGAACAAACGTATCAAAAGCGTTGTTGCCGTTTCTCCAGTCACTGCGGATGGATATCCGGCAGATGAAGGTACAAAAAAATTCTTATGGGATGCCATTCATAATCGTGACGTTTCTCAAAAAGCTTTTGCCGGTCTGACTGGTGAACGCCTTTTATCATCATGGGGACGTTTAAAAACAAATCGTAATTTAGCCACTTCAACACCTGAAGCAATGAAAGGATATTACAAAATGTGGTTGGATACTGATTTCTCAGCTGAAGCAAAAAAAGCTAAAGCCGGCACACCAATCCTGGTCATTGGCGGCAGGAGGGATTTTCCAGGGTTTGGAGAGAAAAAATATAAACAAACCTTTGGCCAATGGTATCCCAAAGCCAGTATGACATTCATTACAGATGCCGGTCATTATTCAATGCAAGAAACACCCGTTTTATTTGCGACATTAGTAGAACAATTTCTCAATAATCATAAATAACGAGAGGGGGATAAACACGCGGAGATAGCTTTACTATCTCCGCATGTTTTATTTTCATGCTGCTTATGCTTAGTAGTCAAACAGTCTCATTTCTCTATATAAGCAAATCACTGATTTAACCAAATTTTTTAGTGCCTTATTTCATCATAATTGATCACTGCATCTCCATATTGCCATGATTTAATGGACTCAAAACAATAGGAGATAATAATGGAACAGTTGCTACGATCAATTAAACACTGGCTGATGAACTCTGCCTTTTTACGAGTATTATTCATCTGTGTTGTGATGCTACTGCTGCAAATTCCAATAGAAATGATCGACTCACAGGTACGTGAACGTAACCAAACCCGCTTGCAGGCAATTGATGATGTGACATCCAAATGGGGATATGCCCAGAGCATTGCAGGACCTCGCCTTGTTATACCTTATTACAGTATAAAGACCTGGCTAAAGGCCGATGGTAAGCCAGAGCAAATTCGTACCCTATTGTACGCCAGCTTTCTTCCAGAGATATTTAACTTTCATGCGCGCGTTAAAAACGAAGTCAGATACCGCGGGATCTTTGAGGTACCACTGTATCAAACCGAGATTGATATCAAGGGTCATTTCGTTAAACCTGATTTCAGGAAGCTTGGCATTGACCATAAGATGGTCTTATGGGACAAGGCAGAACTGGTCATTGGTGTCTCGGATGCCCGAGGAATCCAGAAACAGGCCTCTTTATCATTGAATGGAAAATCCTATGCATTCGAACCTGGTTTGGGTAAGTCTGATCAGAAAGAACAGGGTTTCCATATACTCCTAGATGATAGTTTCGAAAAAGACAACTATCAATTCCAGACAAAATTGATACTGAATGGCAGCGATGGAATATTCGTTACTCCTGTTGGGAAAAATACCCACATCAACATCACATCTGAATGGCCTGACCCCAGCTTTCAGGGAAATATCCTGCCGGGGAAACGATCCATCAGTGCATCGGGTTTTAGAGCAGAATGGAATATCACATCGATAAGCCGACAATATCCGCAGGAATGGTTAAATCAGTCTTTCGATAATACCAAAATGGCTCAATCCATGGTCGGGGTGAACTTTATATCGCCTGTCGATAATTATCGCATGACCGATCGTAGCATCAAGTATGTCATGTTATTTCTATTATTCACGTTTATTGTCATCTGGCTGATGGAAATCACTGCGAAGGTACGTGTACACCTATTGCAATACCTGTTACTCGGCTTAGGACTTTGTTTGTTTTATCTATTACTACTGGCATTTTCTGAACATATCGGATTTACCTGGGCCTACGTGATATCGAGCCTGGCCGTGGTCGCCATGATAGGCAGCTATTCCATGGCCATACTCAAAACCGGTAAACGGGCTGCTATCATCAGTACGGGCGTAGCCGCATTATATATTTACTTATATTCGTTATTACAGGAACAGAATTACTCTTTATTGCTTGGTTCCCTGGGGGTATTTACGGCACTGGCAGCAGTTATGTATATCACCCGTAATATTGACTGGTATACACCAGTCAACCCTGACACTGAACATAGACAGGAATCGCTTGATTAAAATCTGGCAGCACAATATTGAAAAAATAAAGCCGGCCCGATATACAACCGGGCCGGCGTTTAACCACTACGTAATGTTATTAACTAACGTCAGACAGCGAAACCCCTAATGCATCCGCTACCCCTTTGCCATAGGCAGGATCTGCCTTCAGACAATTGCTGATATGCCGTTTTTGTACTTCAATCGAAGCACCACCAACTGAACGCGCAGTATTTTCAAATAACAACTGCTGTTGCTGAGCGTTCATCAAACGAAACAAATCACCTGGCTGTGTATAGTAATCATCGTCATCTTCACGATAATTCCAATGGTCAGCTACGTCACCGACTGCCAATGGTGGCTCTTTGGTTTCCGGCTGCTCCTGCCATTCGCCGATACTATTGGGCTCATAGCCTTTGGTACTGCCAAAGTTACCATCAACTCGCATCGCGCCATCACGATGAAAGCTATGCATTGGACAACGCGGGGCATTCACAGGGATCTGTGCATGATTAACTCCCAGCCGATATCGCTGTGTATCGCCATAGGAAAACAAGCGACCTTGCAACATTTTATCCGGTGAGAAACTGATACCGGGTACCACACTGGCCGGGTTAAATGCCGATTGTTCGACTTCGGCATGGTAGTTTTCCGGGTTACGGTTCAGCTCCAATACACCCACATCGATCAGAGGATAGTCCTTGTGTGACCAGACCTTGGTCAAGTCGAACGGATGAAAACGATAGGATGCAGCCTCTTTCTCCGGCATGATCTGTACTTTGAAATCCCAACGTGGAAATTCACCGTTTTCTATACTCTCGTACAGGTCTTTTTGGTGGCTCTCACGGTCCTTACCTACCAGGATCTCGGCTTCTTCATCAGTCAGGTTTTCTATCGGCTGTTGACTCTTGAAATGAAACTTAACCCAAAAACGCTCATTGTTGGCATTAATAAAACTAAAGGTATGGCTACCAAATCCATGCATATGTCGATAGCTACGTGGATTCCCGCGGTCACTCATCAGGATCGTAATCTGGTGCAATGCCTCAGGTAACAAGGTCCAAAAGTCCCAGTTACTATGCGCACTGCGCATGTTGGTACGCGGATCGCGTTTGACCGCA
>JGI24023J19991_10001028_pt1 | contig 21887 bp, 22 predicted proteins | sample Cruoilmetagenom1_FD_19991 | JGI IMG/M metagenome (IMG submission 19991) | reverse complement strand
ATAATATTTCGCGGGTTTTACGATGGTATAAAGGACGATGTTCATATGAAATACGGTGTATTAATATTAATATGGTGGATAGAGACGCGATAAATCGCGTTGGTGGTGACGCGGTCGGTGGTAAAGACGCGATTATGGTGGATAGAGACGCGATAAATCGCGTCTCTACGGGTGCAACGTGAAAAAAAATCAAAAATTCCCGCGAAATTAAAATTTTGCGGGAATTTGTGGGATTTTGTGGAAATTTGATTTTTTTTATCGTTGTGTTATGTGCGGGTGCGTGGGGGTGTGTACAGACGCCCAATTGGGGCGTCTCCAAAATGCAATTATCAAAAATTGGGGGAATTGTACAAAAATATTGGGATGAAATCCCACAACATTTTCCATTTATAAAATTGGATAAAATGGTGGTAATGCCCAATCATATTCACGGAATTTTGTGGATTGATAAACCGACAAATAATACCACTACATCGCAAAAAATTACATTCACCAATTAAATCTATCTCAAAAAATAGAAGTGTTAAAAATTTTTTATTAACATAATAAATTTCTAAATTGCAACCCACAAACGACACAAACCATAAAAAGGAATTTTTTATTAACCTAAATCAAACTTCATCATGCAAAAAAAACTTTTATTGGTAGGTCTTTTACTTATCGTTGTGTTGTTTAGTACCCATTCTGATCTAAAGATAGATTCATCTGACAAAACTTATGCGAAAAATATTTCAACTTTCATTCAAACAAATGGACAAGGAGATATTTTTTATCAAAAACAATGTGGTTATTGTCATGNAAAAAAAAGAACTTATCGGACCGGATATGAATAAAATAAAAGCATTTTATTTAAAAAAATATCCCAAAAAAGAAGACTTTGTCAATGCTATTATAACTTTTGTGTCAAATCCAAGCAAAAAAACGGCTATTTATCTTCAAGACAAAGATTTTATGATGATGCCTAAAATGCCGTTTAAAAAAGAACAAATTAAATTGGCTGCCACTTACATCTTTAATGCTAAATCTTTTAAATAAAAAATACGCAGCTTAAACCAACTACTGATTCATATATTAAAATCAAAAGTTACCTAATTACTAAACTACATTAAATCCAAGAATTGTTTTAGTTTGGCTGCTTTTTCATATTTTTCGTTTTCAATCGCCTCATTGAGCATAGATTGCACTTCTTCTTTGGCATAAATAATCGTTCTAGAGCCAAATAAGTCAATGGAAAGCTTTTCGAGCTCGCTTAATTCTTGACTGCTTTTTTTTGCATCTTCAGAAGGATTTGTAATAGCATCAATTTCTTTGAGTAAATCCTCCAATTCTTTTTCCTCTTTCTTTTCTTTAGCTTCTTCAAAATTATCATCAGGCAGAATAATACCCGCTTCATCCAAAATGCTTCGTTCGCAAAAAATTGGCGCGTCATATCGCACTGCCATTGCTACAGCATCAGAAGTACGAGAATCAACCGATATTTCAATACCATCTTTCTCTGTAATTAAAGAAGCGTAAAAAATACCTTGATCAAATTTATGAATAATAATTTTTTTTAAATCTATATGATATGCCCCCATTAATGACATCATTAAATCATGCGTCAAAGGACGCTGTGGCGCAATATCTTTTTCTAATCCTATAGCAATTGAATGTGCTTCTATACCACCAATTACTATTGGAAGCTTTTTGTTGGACAAAGGCTCCTTTAAAAACAAAACATAAGCTCCAGACTGCGTTTCGCTATACTGAATGCGCTCTATTTGCATTTGTATCAAACTCATATTCAATATAATAAAATTTTATAAATCATTTTTTTTATTCTGTACGAAATTACTAAAATATTTTCAATTTTTCAATTATTTATAAAAATTCATTTCATCTATATATTGAAACACTTCTACAGGCAACATAGGTCGAACATTTTTATTGTGTTGAATATCATTTCTAATTTGTGTAGCAGATAATTCTATAATCGGCGCTTTAATCTCACGAATTGAGGGATGATTATTAAACGTATCCGAGACTTCCTTTGTCGTAATGCGCGGATAAACTATTATTTGATAATAATCCAAAATACTTTGATAATTTTTCCATTTATGAAAACTTGCCAAATTGTCTGCACCCATCAACAAAACAAATTCATTTTTTGGAAATTGTTCTTGCAAAATAGCCAAAGTATTAACGGTATAATTAGGTTGTAGCAGATCAAATTCCACATTTGAAGCTTTCAATTTTGGGTAGTTTTCAACCGCTAATCTGACCATCATTAAACGTTGGTGATCATCGAGCAAAGTTTTTTTTTGTTTATGCGGATTATGCGGCGTTACAACAAACCAAACTTCGTCTAAATCACTGTGTTCAACCAAATAATTAGCAATAATTAAATGTCCGATGTGAATGGGATTAAAACTCCCAAAAAACAATCCAATTTTATGTTTTTGCATTACGTATTCTATATTTATTTACTGAATCTTAATAATACACAAAAATAAGACAAAATATATTAAGCCCGAATATACATTAAAAGTCGTTTGTTGTGTTGTTTTTTAATGAGACTATCAATAAATTTCATGTCTTCTTTAGACAACATAACACATCCCAAGCTGGTAACAATAGGCAGTGGATACGTTTCAAAACCAGGCACTAATTTATATGAGTGCAAAACCATCACACGCTTGCGCATATTTGAATTGGATTTATTGATGCCATCAAGCCAATATTTAATATGTATGCCCCAACGGCTATACGCACGACTATTGACAATAGCATAACCCAACGAAGATTTATTAGATTCTGAAACATTAGAAAAATCAGTAGCGTAACCCATTTTTGTTTCCGATTTAGATCCGTGAGCTACCATCATTTTTCTGACAATTTTATGTTTTAAAATATCTATCAAATACAGACGTTTTTTACCGGAATGAAGACTGTAATCTACCACAAAAACATATTGAATATTGAGTTTTTTTTGTTTGATAATTTGACCATAATCTTTTAGCTTGTCAAAAGGATTAAAAGAAACATTCTTGCTTTGCGTCCTGTTTTTATCATTCTTACTAAGCCTTGGAGAAATACTATCTGCTGGTTGATGACAAGATAACGAGATAAAAATAAAAAATAAAACAGGAATAAATTTTAACATAAATAATAAAACGTAATCTCCAATTTTTTATTGTCAAAAACCATAATCAAATACATAATTTCTTGACCATTTCAACCAAATCAGAACATGCGAAACAAATAAAATTTCCAAACATTTTTTTATAAAATTTGAAATAAAAATAATCAAAAATACTTTTTTGTTTAGAATTGTTATAAATTTGCTTTTGCAAAACAAAACAATGGCAAAAAAAGAAAAATTGGAATGTTACCACTGTGGACTAGAAATGAGCGAAGCAGAAACCGTTTGGTTTGACGACAAACCATTCTGTTGCAACGGCTGTAAAACAGTTTATGAGATATTAAACCAAAACCAATTGGAACAATATTATAAGATGAACGATATGCCGGGCATCAAATCCGATAATATCGATGAAAACATCAAACAAAAATACGCGTATCTCGATGATCCCGAAATTGAAAAAAAATTATTAGAATTTAACGATGGCGACACCAAAATTGTCAATTTCTATATTCCAAATATTCATTGTAGCGCCTGTATTTGGGTATTAGAGCATTTGGACAAACTCAATCCAAATATTGCACATTCCGAAGTAAACTTTCCAACCAAAAATGTCAGAATTACCTATCATGGCGATAAAATTTCGCTTAGAGAAATCGTAGAAATGTTGGCATCCATTGCCTATCCACCGCTCATTAGTTTAGACGATTTAGATAAAGACAAGAAAAAAAATAATAAAAAATTACTCTACCAGTTGGCAATCGCCGGATTTGCTTTTGGCAATATTATGATGATGTCATTACCTGAATATATTCAATCGGAAGGCTATTGGATAGAACGTTTTGCACCACTCTTTCGCTGGATTATGTTCGGATTGGCTGTACCTGTAGTTTTTTATGCCGCCAAAGATTATTTTGAATCTGCCATAAAAGGATTGATGCAAAAAATTGTAAATGTCGATATCCTTATCGCATTGGGCATTACTGTGCTGTTTTTACGCAGTAGTTATGAAGTTATTTCCGGCGTTGGAACAGGCTATTTTGACAGTTTAACCGGATTGGTTTTCTTCTTATTATTAGGGAAACATTTTCAAAGAATTACCTACGATTATTTATCCTTTGAACGCGATTATAAATCATATTTTCCCATTGCCATCACCAAAATTACAGATGACAAAGAAGAGATAGTACAAATAAAAAACATTATACCCAACGATCGATTGCTCATCCGAAACGAAGAAATCATACCGGTAGATGCCATTTTAATGAAAAATACCGCCCTAATAGATTACAGTTTTGTAACGGGAGAGTCCCTTCCGGTTGAAAAGCATATCGGAGATCAATTGTTAGCCGGCGGTAAACAAATTGGAAATTTTATCGAAATTGAAGCCATTAGTGATGTGGACAATAGTTATTTGACAAAATTATGGAGCCGAGAAGCCTTTCACGATTCAAAAATTGTCAATATTAAATCTCTTACAGATAAAATCAGTCAATATTTCACTTATATAATCTTATCAATTGCTTTGTTGGCCGGTATTTATTGGTATTTTGCCAGTGGATTTTCTACAGCAATTTGGGTAATAACCGCTGTATTAATCGTAGCATGTCCTTGTGCATTAGCGCTATCGGCACCTTTTGCATTTGGCAATATCTTACGCAAATTTGGTTACCACCACTTATATTTAAAAAACATACAAGTTATTGAAGCGATGTCAAAAATTGATACTATTATATTTGACAAAACCGGTACACTTACTTCGCAAGAAAAATATCAAGTAGCATACGAGGGAATACCCCTGTCCAATGAAGAAAAATCAATTGTAAAAGCAATGGCTAAAACATCTAACCATCCTTTAAGCAGATTGATTTATCAAGATTTGGCAGCAACAAATATCATTCATACTGACAAAACAAAAGAAATTGTCGGAAAAGGTATTTTGACAAAATTACATGACGACACCTATAAATTAGGCTCGGCATCATTTATAGGCATTAAAACCGAAGATGTTTCCACACAAGTTTATATAGCAAAAAATGATCAAGTTTTGGGTAAATTTGTATTTACAGCCAGCTATCGAAAAGGAATAGAACAACTCTTTAAAAGACTACAAAAAAAATATGAACTTATTGTGCTTTCTGGCGATAATGACAGCGAAAAAGCTATTTTAGAGAAATTATTACCACAAAATGTTTCCTATTATTTTAATCAATCCGTCCATGATAAAATGGATTTTATTCAAAATATGGAAGAAAAAGGTAAAGTTGTGATGATGATTGGCGATGGACTCAACGATGCCGGTGCCCTACAACAAGCAGATGTTGGACTTGCCTTGTCAGAAAACACCAATGTTTTTACCCCTTCATCTGATGGAATCTTAAAAGCAGATAAACTATCGCAATTAGATAAATTTTTAAAACTTACCCAACAAACCAAAGCTATTATTTTTACCAGTTTTGCAATTGCTTTTCTATATAACATATTAGGACTTGGCTTTGCCGTTAGCAATAATTTAACACCCATTGTAGCAGCTATATTAATGCCCATAAGTTCCATTTCTATTGTAATTTTTGTTACGCTCCTAACAAATATTATTTCTAACAAATTAAATACCAGGAACTTATAAAAATATTGGACAAATAGGTATTTTAAAAATTATTTATATATTTGTAAACTAGTTTTTATATAAACATATGATTGCATTGTACCTTACCATTTTTATCAGCACCATTATCGCTTTGATATTTTTGGTTCTTTTTTTGTCCTCAGTAAAAAATAATCAGTACGAAGACACTTATACACCAGGTGTTCGTATGCTATTTGAAGACGAATTTGACTTACAACCCGACGAAAATAAAACAGAAAAAACAGAAAAACAAAATAATAATTAACCAAAATAATAATTAACCAAAATTAATTTTCTATGGAAAAACAGAAATTTTATTATGACGACAAAATCGTAAAACTCTTCTCTTGGGCAACAGTTGTTTGGGGTATTACAGCTTTTACGGTAGGTCTTATGGTAGCTTACCTGTATTGGTTTCCGCATTATACAAACGGGATATCATGGCTAAGCTTCGGTAGGCTGAGACCTTTGCACACCAACGCCGCAATTTTTGCATTTGTTGGTAATGGTATTTTTGCAGGTGTTTATTACAGTACGCAAAGATTACTTAAAACACGAATGTACAATGATACTTTGAGTAAAATACATTTTTGGGGTTGGCAATTTATCATTGTATTGGCTGCCATCACCTTACCTTTGGGTATTAGTTCTTCAAAAGAATATGCCGAACTTGAATGGCCAATTGACATTTTACTTGCTTTGGTATGGGTTGTATTTACAATTAACCTAATTATGACCGTTGTCAAAAGGCGCGTACGTCATATTTATGTAGCTATTTGGTTTTACTTATCAACAGCAGTAACTATTGCTATGTTATACATTTTCAATAACTTAGAATTGCCTGCTACGATGTTTAAAAGTTACTCTGCTTACGCTGGTGTTGAAGATGCCGTAGTGCAATGGTGGTACGGTCATAATGCAGTTGCATTTTTCTTAACCACACCTATTCTAGGTTTAATGTACTACTTTGTACCCAAAGCAGCACAACGTCCTATATATTCTTATAGACTGTCCGTTATTCACTTTTGGACTTTAATATTTCTTTATATTTGGGCAGGACCACATCACTTATTATATTCAGCTTTACCACAGTGGGCACAAACATTGGGAACCATTTTCTCATTGATGCTTATCTTCCCTTCTTGGGGTGGTATGATTAACGGTTTGCTTACTTTACGTGGTGCTTGGGATAAAGTTCGAGAAGATCCTATCTTAAAAATGTATGTCGTAGCCATTACATCTTATGGTATGAGTACATTTGAAGGACCCATGTTATCCTTTAAATCCTTAAACGCTATTGCGCATTTTACCGATTGGATTGTAGCACATGTGCATGTTGGAACACTTGGATGGAACGGATTTATCATCATGGGTATGTTATACTGGATGGTGCCCCGTTTATATAAAACAAAACTTTACTCTGTAAAATTAGCCAACCAACATTTCTGGGTTGGTACTATTGGTATTGTATTATATGTCGTACCTATGTATATCGCCGGTTGGACACAAGCTTTGATGTGGAAACAATTTAATCCTGATGGCACCTTAAAATATGGTGAATTTATGGATACTGTAACGGCTATTATTCCAATGCATATTATTCGTGCTATTGGCGGAACTTTATATTTTATAGGCGCATTGATGCTCGTTTACAATTTGGTTAAAACAGCCAAAGGACATACTGTTGAAGATACTGCAACAGAAGCTGCCCCCTTGGCAGTTATACCTTCATCGAGACAAAAAGGTGAAGATTGGCACAACTGGTTGGAAAGACGTGGTGTTTTATTTACCATTCTTTCATTAATTGCTACTGCTATTGGTGGTGCTGTAGAAATTATTCCTACTATATTTATCGATTCTAATATCCCTAAAATAGAAGCTGTAACACCTTACACACCTCTTGAATTAGAAGGACGTGATATCTATGTAGGTGAAGGCTGTTATAACTGTCACTCACAAATGATTCGTCCATTCCGTTCAGAAGTAGAACGCTACGGACCTTATTCCAAAGCGGGTGAATATGTATATGATCATCCATTCCAATGGGGTTCTAAACGTACCGGTCCGGATTTATTCCGCGAAGGTGGCAAACGCCCTAACTTATGGCATTTTAATCACTTCTACGAACCAGAAAGCATGATGCCCGGCTCTATTATGCCTAATTATACTTGGATTATTAAGAATGATTTAGACACTAGTGATATTCAAGCAAAAATGAAAGTACTACGTACCTTAGGCACACCTTATACAGATGAAGAGATAACCAATGCACAAGCTAATATTGACAGACAATCAAAAGCTATTGTTGCTGATTTAGAAGCCAATGGTATAACATCTTCTGTACAATATAACGATGCGTTTGAAGGTGAAAAAGTAGATTTAAGCAAAAAGAAAGTGATTGCAGTAATTGCTTATATGCAAAGACTTGGAACTGACACAACCAAAAAAGTTGAAACAGCAAAAAAATAATTAATTATGTTAAGAAATATCAAAGATTATTTAGCATCTCATGAAGGACTCAATTTTTTTGACATCTTTCCCCTTATACTTTTCACAGTATTATTTATTCTAATACTGATATATGTATTCGGCTTGTCAAACAAACATATTGATGAAATGAAAAATTTTCCACTTAACGACCAAAATGATTTAGATAATGGCAAAAAAGAATGAATCGGCAATAGATAGGTTAATCAAAAAATTAACCAAAGCCACTCCAATTGAACAAGAAAGTTCCGTGAAATTAGATCATGATTTTGACGGAATACAAGAACTGAATAATCCACTTCCACCTTGGTGGACAATTGGATTTATTATCACTATTGTGATGTCTGTATTTTATATATTTTACTATACTATACAAGGAAATGATACGCAATATGAAGAATATCAACGCGAAATGGCAAAAGCCAAAGAGCAGGTTGATGCCTATAAAAAAGCCAATAATATAGTTGATGCTAACACCGTAGAATTACTAACAGATATAGCATCTTTAGATGAAGGTAAAGCAGTTTATATCAAAAATTGTGCTGCTTGCCATCTTGCTGATGGTGGCGGAATGGTAGGTCCCAATCTTACAGATGATGCTTGGTTATATGGTTGTGATATTAAATCATTATTTGATGTTGTAACAAAAGGTACCAGCAAAGGTATGCCTCCCTGGAAATCTTTAGGAGCCGATAAGATACAAAAAGTTTCTAGTTATGTGCTTACCTTAAAAGGTACTACACCAGCTAAAACTAAAGCTGCAGAAGGTGAACCATGTAACTAAAATTACTTAACTTATTACATTAATAAAAAAATAAAGCAGTTTACACAAACTGCTTTATTTTGATTAAAATTATATTAAAATGAGTATGCAAGATCAAGAAAAATTTAGGGATAGTATTGGCACAATTGATGAAGATGGTTTAAGAAATTGGATTCATCCAAAAAAACCAAAAGGAAAATATTATAATTATAGAACCATTTTAAGTATATTTCTACTGGGCATATTTGCTGTTGGACCTTTTATAAAAGTAAATGGAGAACAATATATGCTATTCAATATACTAGAAAGAAAATTTCATATTTTTGGAAAACCTTTTTTTCCACAAGATTTTTATCTGTTAGCATTAGCAGCTGTTATTTCTTTAGTATTTTTAATCTTATTTACAGTAGTTTACGGTAGAATATTTTGTGGTTGGTTTTGTCCACAAACACTATTTTTAGAAATGTTATTTCGTAAAGTAGAATATTTTATTGAAGGTGATAGACCCAAACAAATCAAATTGGAGAAAATGTCTTGGAATGGAGAAAAAATAATGAAAAGGGCATCTAAATGGCTTATTTTTATTATTTTATCTTTTGCTATAACCAGTATTATGCTCGCCTATGTTGCCGGATCTGATTATGTAATTAATATGTGGCAACATCCATTTGCAGATAGCAAAGCATGGCTCGCATTTATAGCTTTTACCGCTATATTTTACTTTGTTTATGCATGGTTTAGAGAACAAGTCTGTATCATTGCCTGTCCTTATGGTCGTTTACAAGGTGTTCTGACAGATGAAAATACCATCATGGTTAGTTATGACTACAAACGTGGAGAAGGAGAAAAAGGACGCGGTCCCGTTAAAAAAAATCAAGAAAAAGAAGGATATGGAGATTGCATTGACTGTAAACAATGTGTACAAGTATGTCCAACCGGTATTGATATCAGAGACGGTGCACAATTAGAATGCATAAATTGTACAGCTTGTATGGATGCCTGTGATGCCATTATGGATTCTATTGGCAAACCCAAAGGCTTGATTCGTTATGCCTCAAAAGTCAGTATTGAAGAAGGACACACTAAATTATTTACCGGAAGAATCAAATTTTACACTACAGTACTTACTATCTTACTTGGTGTATTTATTACATTATTTGCCAACAGAACAGATATAGATTTTAAAGTATTGCGCATGCGTGGACAAATATATACAGAACTCCCCGATGGCAATATCAGAAACTATTACAATGCGACCATCATTAACAAAAGTAGCCATCCTTATAAAGATTTACAAGTAAAACTATTAGGAGATGATGCTAAAGTAGATGTTTCAGGAGATGAAAAAAACTTAAATCTTAAAAAAGAAGAAGTTAAAATTGTAACCATCACAACTGATATGCCTAAGGATAAAGTAAAAGGGAAAAAAGAAATAGAATTTGGTGTCTATGACCAAGGTAAACTCATAGATAGTTATAAAACTGTTTTTATTGCACCCTATAAATAACTATTGTAAAGAGCGATTGAATACAATCGCTCTTTAAATATCTAAAATAAATATTATGTCAAAATTTAAATTAAACTGGGGTTGGAGCATCTTAATTGTCTATGCAACTTTTATAGTTGTTTTTTTATTTTTCTTTTTTAAATCGTTTCAAGAACAAGAATCCAATGATTTAGTCGTTGAAGATTATTACAAAAAAGAATTGGCTTATGGTGATATNATTGCCAAAAGACAAAATGCTGATACCATGCGAACACCAGTACAAATCATTAATGATGAAAATGGTATCAATATTATTTTTCCGGATTATATCNAAGAACAAAATATTTCCGGTCATATAGAATTATACAAACCAGATAATAAAAAGTTGGACCAATTAATTTCCTTTAATCTGAAAAATAAACAACAAAAAATAACGAAAAACATATTGATATCCGGACGTTGGGATATCATTTTAGATTGGAAAAATAAAAATACCGAATATTTTATCAAAAAGAAATTAACTATAAAATAATATTTATATGACTATATTGCTAACCGCATTGCTACTTGGATTAATGGGCAGTTTTCATTGCCTTGGAATGTGTGGTCCTATCGCTTTTATATTACCCGTAGATCGAAAAAACAAAGCTAGGATGGCTTTGCAAACTATTTTGTATCATTTGGGTAGAATGACCGCTTATGGCACTATTGGTTTGTTATTTGGATTGTTAGGCAAAGGAATTGCTTTAGGAGGTATTCAACAAAAAGTATCACTACTAATGGGTATTGTTATGGTGGTAATGGCATTTGTCCCTTCTACCAAAATATTACGACTTAAACCGCTAACCGGATGGAATAAAATAGTGCATTTCATAAAAAATTCTTTAGGAGCTTATCTTAAAAAACGTTCAACAGGTGGATTTTATATCATTGGTTTTTTTAATGGATTACTTCCTTGCGGACTTGTATATATTGCATTGGTAGGCGCTATGGCTACTGGAAGTGCCTATTTGGGGGCGCTTTATATGGTTATTTTTGGGCTGGGAACAGCCCCTATGATGACTTTAGCTATTTATTTGGGAAATTTTGTTTCCGTAAAAGTTAGAAATAAAATCAATAAACTAATTCCCTATGCCGTTGTATTAGTTGGAATTTTATTTATTCTACGTGGACTGGATTTGAATATTAAATACCTTTCGCCTTCCCAAAAACACTTAGCACCCAATGAAATGATGCAAAAAAAATCCAATAAAATGCATCAAAAAATTAATAAAGTAACCCATGAAGAAAAACAGTAAAAATATTTTTATTAACAGTAACCAACTGGTTTTAATAAAAACATTCTGAAACTATAATAAATATCTGTAAATTAATATATTACATTAGTTTTTTTTTAATAACACAATTTCAAATCAACACACTCATTTATAATTAAATGAGTGTGTGTTTTAAAGCTTAAAATCTATCAAATCAGGTTTTGGCACATTGTTTGTATATTACTTATCGATGAAAAAAAGTATTTACATATTATTTATATTCGCAAGCATTGGTTTAAGCTCTTGTACAGAAATTATCAGAGAAAATAATTATGATAATTCGACACAATTAAGCTTAAACGAATTGATTCGTTCTTATGATTTGTGGTATGTAGATATCGATCAAACACAAGGAACCGGAAATATTCCTTTTGTATCAAGAGCTTTTACCATGAGTTTTATGTATAATGGCGACGTAATGGCGAATAATAATATTGTAGGTATCGGTCAAACCGGAAATGGTTACGGTATAATAATTGGTAACTACCAAACCAGCAACCGCAGTAGTATGTTAGAAATTAGTCATCCCATTGATGGCACTGTCAATTTTGAAGTAAAACAAATTTCCAATAACGAAATAGAATTGTATAACAGATACGAAAACGTGCGTTATCTTTTGGTCGGTTACCAAAAAAACCACTTTGATTACGACAAACTTTTTTACGAAAACATCACTTATTTTTTACAAGAATACGAAACCTGGACAAAAACCTATGAAGACATTATAGACCCAAATGCTGTTTTTAGAGCAGAAAATCATCTCGCATTTTTTGTCGATGGCAATACCAATAGTTTTAATTCATCGATAGATGCACCAAACACATCTATTAATAATATCCAATGGGATTTTGCCGGTACTTACGAAGTGTATAATACCTCAACTGAAGATGTAAAAAGTTTAGAATTACGCTATGATATAAACAATGAACAAGAAGCATTTGAATTGCAAATTCTAGACGATAACACCATAAGATTGCTCAATTTAAATAGTGATAATTTATACGAATTTAGAGGACGTAGCTATATACAATATATGCGTGCGCAAGGAAGACCTAAAATTCTAAAAAAGAAAATTGATAAGCGGCATTACGCAAAACTAAAGTAGTACGCCTATTAATTATTTGGTTTGTTTGTATCCCGATTTTATAGAAAATCGGGATATTTTTTTGAATAAAATAATTGCACAAACCTATTTATCCAATTACTTCTGTTCCGCAATCAAAGTTTCATAACGCACCGGTTTATGCGCAGCAACCCAAGATGCATAATCCTTATATCCTACCCTATCCTGAAATACTTTTGATACTTCCCATATATGATCAATCGTTAATTTATCTGGCATTTCTGACTTAAATAAATCCGTAAACAAACGCTTAATTCTGTCATCTGTCTTTTTACGGATTTCTTGATTATAAGCTTCTATTTCTATATCAAAAGCTTTTGAATTAACATCGAGATAGGTATCCATCAATTTTTTGGTTACCATAGAACCATGGTCTTTTGCTGTTTTAATATTTCCTTTTCCTGTTACCGCATTACCAATTGCAAAAACATTTTTGTAACCACTAATTACCGATTGTTCTCCATAAGCTTGAATACTATCTCCGTCGTAAGGAATACCAACAATTTTATCCGGAATACTACCAATTGAAGAGATTACCTGATCGGTGTAAATTACTTCAGTTTCTCCCGGAATTTGCACCAATTTACCATTATCTTTGGTTTCAAATTTATGTAAAACCAAACCAGTTAATTTATCATTTTCTTCCTTGAACAAAATAGGCGTTGCCTCAGGAATAAAATTAAAATGAAACTTTTCACGGTAATTATCTAAAATTCTTTGTGAAACAATTCGTGCTTTTTCAGCAGCTTCTTGCGTACCACCTTGCGGTTGTTTTAAAGGCATATATTTTGCCTGTCTTCTATAAATAAGCGTGGCTGCTTTCAGGTTTAAATCGGAAAAAGTTATATCGAATTGCGNCAAATATTTGTCCAAACCTTTTTTCTCCATTTCAAATTGATCGACCAAAAAATCAGCACCAAATTTACTTTTTAAAGCTTTTTCTGTTAATTCCATCATGATAATTTTCATAACATCTAAAGATGCCAAGCCCCCACCAATTAAGACTGCTCCGTCTTTAATCTCATATTGAATACCTTTATAATTGGGCTCGTGTTTGTGATTGTACCATTTGAGTAAATCATTTTGGTAAATTAATTGCTTGTCTTTATAAACATCGATACCAACAATAGGAAGCGGTCGATCTTTCCAAGCGCCATTTGCCAAAAAAACAGCGGTAAAACCCAATAAAACCAAATCTGTAAACCTTAAATCTTTCCCGATTTTTAACTGCGGCACAAACCGGATATTGTCTTGGTCTAACTTTGCATCAATAGCCGTTTCTTGTTTATCGCGTAGGTGTCTGTGCCATTTGGGCAAACCATCTTCCAACTTGCCATAAGGCAATATATTTTGATCGATAACCATAACATTAATACCCTGATCTGCTAACAAAGATGCAGCCTCAGAACCCGAAACACCACCGCCAATAATTGCTACATAATGATTCTTTTTCTGTATTGATTCTTTTTCATTTGTCCACATAATAATATTTTTTTTGCAAAGTTATTTAATAATGTAGGCATACAAGAATTTTTTTGTACATTGAGCACACTTTTTACTTATAGTATGATAAAGAAAATTTTTAGTAGCTTTTGCTTTATGTTTGTTCTAACATATTCACAAGCACAAATTCAAAAACAAGATACTTTAACGTTGATGTTTGTAGGCGATATGATGAATCACGGTCCGCAAATTAAAGCAGCTTATAATACACTAGAAAAAACCTATCAATACACCGAAAACTTTGCTTGGTTAGACAGTGTTTTTGATAAAGCAGATCTTGTTATGGCAAATTTAGAAACAACGCTAGGCATAAAACCCTTTAGTGGATACCCACAATTTAGTGCCCCAAAAGAATTTGTTGAAGCTGCCAAACAATCTGGCATCAACCTCTTGGCAACTGCCAATAACCATAGCTGTGATAAAAGAAAAAAAGGCATCCTCAACACCTTAAACATCTTAGATTCTTTACAGATAAGGCACTTTGGCACATACCGAACCCAAAAAGAAAAAGATAGTTTGTCTCCTTTGATAATTGAAAAAAAAGGCTTTAAATTGGCGTTTCTTAATTATACTTATGGCACCAATGGCTTGCCTGTGCCCTATCCCACAAAAGTAAATAAGATAGATAAGAAACTTATAAAAAAGGACTTAGTAAGAGCCAAATCATTTGAACCAGATGCAATTATTGTAGTATTGCATTGGGGTAATCAATATCAAAATAAACCCACAAAAGCCCAACAAATATTAGCCGAATGGCTACACAAAAACGGTGTTCAAATTGTCATTGGATCACATCCACATGTAGTGCAAGCCAACCAAATGACGATTGATACTATTGAAAAAAAACAAAATTTTACCGTTTATTCACTCGGCAATTTTATCAGCAATCAACGTAAATTTCCTAGAGATGGCAGTATGATTGTAAAACTGCAACTTATAAAAAAATCATCGACAAAAAACCCACAACTCATCGCTTCTACAGAACCAATTTGGGTATATAAATATATAAAAGATCTAAAGAGACATTACGAAATACTACCCGTTCATAAATTTCAATTTTTACCCGAGTATTTCGAAAAAAATTCTGATTATCAAAAAATGATGCGGTATTTAAAACACTACGAAAAAATCGTAGAAAAAAAGTTCTATTTATTTGGCGATATGAAACATATCAATCAAAAGCAATAAGACCATAAAAATGGCAAAAATTCCCATAATATATAAGACGGCATCCAGACTTTTCATTTGTGTTTGTTTTTATTTACAACTTAACTAAACCTATAATTACTACAAAATAAAACAGCAATCAAAAATCTAATTCTATGCATGTTAATGTTTGGTAAATATAGAAAAAAGCTTTTATAAATTCCTTTTTCGAACATATTTTATTTCGTTCAAAAAATTGTATCTTAGCATAAAACTATAATTATGCGTAACAAAATTTATACTCTATTATTCGTGGGTTTGGTATTTGTATCTTGCAAAACGACAACACCTATTCCCCAAAACACAACTACAAATAATTTTCATTCAGACTTTAGTCTTGCCTTTGGCTCAGGAAACAATCAAAAATTAAAAAATCCATTTTGGCAAGCTATTCAAAACAAAAAACCCAATGTTTGGATATGGGAAGGCGATGCCATTTACAGCGATACTGAAAACATGAGCGTTTTAAAAAAGAATTATGATTTACAAAAAAACAAAACTGATTATCAAAATTTTATACAACACATTCCGGTAATAGGAACTTGGGATGATCACGAATATGGTGTAAATGATGGCGGTGCTGAATATCCTCAAAAAGTAGCCTCACAAAAATTATTTTTAGACTTTTTAGATGTTCCTACAAACGATATTAGAAGGCAGAGAAAAGGCGTTTATTTTAGTAAAAACTATAATGTTGACGGACATCAAATCAAAATAATTTTACTCGACACAAGGTATTTCAGAACAGCACTCACTAAAAATAATTCAGGCAAAAAACGTTATAAACCAAACGCTTATGGACAAGGTACGATGCTTGGTGAAGCACAATGGAAATGGTTACAAAAAGAACTAAATAATTCTACTGCAGATTTTAATGTTATTATGAGCAGCATTCAGTTTTTGTCCGGAGAGCATGGATTTGAAGCATGGGGAAATATGCCTCATGAAATAAAACGTATGGAAAATATCATCTTAAAATCTAATGCCAAAGCAGTATTTATCCTATCCGGCGACCGCCATGTTTCTGAAATCTCGAGAAAAAATATTGGCGACCATCTATATCCATTATATGATTTTACGTCTAGTGGTCTAACGCATTCTTACACGGCTTTTTCTGGCGAACCCAACCAATTTAGAATCACACCAGTCATTTATCAAAAAAGTTTTGGACTGGTCAAGTTTGATGTGCATCACCACAAAATCCGATTTGAAATGTGGGGCGAAAAAAACAAATTATTACAAATTTATGATGTACAATTTTAATATTTTTACAAAATAACAAATCAAAAGCGCTTTAATATTACAAAATTTAAGTTTTATTAAAAAAATCAGTAACAAATTTCAATATTATTCGTATTTTTAACAACTAACTCTTAAACTATTCAATTATGCCTTCATTAATTATTATTATTGTTTTAGCAATCATAGTCATTGCTTTAACGGCCTTTACGGTCAAACAACAAACAGCTGTCATTGTAGAACGATTGGGAAAATTTCAATCCGTGCGACAAGCCGGGATAAACTTTAAACTTCCTTTGATCGATACCAGATCACGTCCTGTTAATTTACGTATTCAACAATTGGATGTTATTGTTGAAACCAAAACCAAAGATGATGTTTTTGTACATTTAAAAGTATCTACACAATTTCAAATTCCAAAAAACCGCGTCAAAGATGCTTACTACAAATTGGAAGACCCAGCTGCACAAATTACCTCTTACATTTTTGATGTCGTACGTGCCGAAGTACCCAAAATGCGATTGGATGACGTATTTGAACGCAAAGATGATATTGCTATTGCCATTAAAAGCGAACTAAATGAAGCGATGATGGAATATGGTTATGACATTATCAAAACACTTGTTACCGACATCGACCCGGATGCACAAGTAAAAGAAGCAATGAATAGAATTAATGCTGCAGAGCGTGAAAAAGTAGCTGCACAATACGAAGGAGATGCACAACGTATATTGATTGTTGAACGCGCCAAAGCCGAAGCCGAAAGCAAACGATTGCAAGGAAAAGGTATTGCCGACCAACGTAGGGAAATTGCCCGCGGTTTAGAAGAATCGGTAGATGTATTAAACCGTGCTGGTATCAATCCGCAAGAAGCTTCTGCACTTATTGTTATCACGCAACATTACGACACCTTGCAAGCCATTGGACAAGACACCAAATCTAATTTAATCTTATTGCCCAACAATCCAAATGCCGCTAGCGAAATGCTTAACGATATGGTTGTATCCCTTGTTGCTGCTAACAAAATTAACAATGAAGATCTTCTAGACAATAATAAATAAACACTAATATTGTCTTATAGAACAAACGTCAATAATTATACGCACGCTAATTGCAAAAACACAATAGCGTGCGTATAAATAATTAGAAATAATATAAACATGATTAAAAAATTTATTTCATTGGAATGGAAACAATTTTTTCGTTCTTCATACTGGCAAAAAAGCATTGCCTTAAACATTTTTTTGGGTTTATTAGCCTTGTATTTTATCGCTGTATTTTTAATGTTGGGAATTGCTATTTATCCACTTCTCAAAAAATCATTACCCGACAAAGATCCATTGGTTGTCGTCAACTCATTTTTAATTTTATATTTTTTAGGTGATTTACTCATCCGTTATTTTTTACAAAAACTCCCTACCATGCAGGTAAATCCTTTGTTGGTTTTACCCATTAGCAAAAAAAAAATTACAAATTATATTCTGCTAAAATCGATTGCATCTTTCTTTAACTTTTTACCCCTTTTTGTTTATTTACCTTTTAGCATTATGCTACTGATAAACGGATATAATACTTTTTCTGTTATTGCTTGGTTTATCTCGGTTTACGCTATTTCCCTCAGCAACAATTATTTAGTATTTCTCATAAATAAAAATAATAAAATTTTTGCCATTATAGCCTTCCTATTAATCAGTATTTATACAATGATTTATTTCGATTTATTTCCAGTAGGAATTTATGTTGGAAAAGGGTTAGACTTCATTGTCGCAAATCCACTATTTTTTATAATTCCACTTCTTATTTTAATGGGATTATATTATGCTAATTATAGGCTTATTTACAAAAATTTATACCTTGACGATATCCTGCAAAAAAAGAAAACGACGGTTAATGCCGCCAATCTATCTTGGACAGAAAACTTTGGCGATACTGCTGTATTTTTAAAAAATGATATCCGATTAATCTGGCGAAACAAACGTTCAAAAATGGCATTTCTTATGTCTTTTATCATGCTTCCTTATGGACTCATTTTTTTTACAAATCCTACTTATCAAGAAAAAATGCCCATCATTTTTGTTTTTGTAGCCATTTTCACAACCGGAATATTCATTCTCAATTTTGGACAATTTATTCCCGCTTGGGATAGCGCTTATTACAAACTGCTAATGAGTCAAAATGTACGATACCGAAAATATTTAGAATCTAAATGGATTTTAATGATTGCTATGACTTCTGTGCTATTTTTATTGACCATTCCTTACGTATATTTTGGGGTTGACAAATTACTTCTTTTTAGCATGAGTTTAATTTTTAATATCGGCTTTACCTCTCTATTCGTATTATATATGGGTGCTTACAACCGCAAAAGAATTTATTTGGATAGAAGCGCCTTTATGAATTATCAAGGAACCGGTGCACAACAATTTCTTTTAGCTTTTGGCATTTTATTAGTTCCAATGCTTATTTTTTATGTTATTAACAAATTTTTTAGCTTCAATATAGCCATTGGCACAATGATGTTTATTGGCGTTGTAGGTATTATTTTTAAAAACTATTTTATGCATAAAATCGAAAAAACGTATATTAAAAATAAGCATAAAACCATTCATGCTTTCAATCAAAAAAATTAAAATACAATGATAAACGCAACAAATTTAACCAAGAAATATAATAACAATTTAGTTTTAAATATTCCCGAATTAAAAATACCCGATGGACAAAGTTTTGGATTGGTCGGAAACAATGGTGCCGGTAAAACTACTTTTTTTAATCTTATTTTGGATTTAATTCGTCCTACAACCGGCCAAATAAACAACAAAGATATTATTGTAAACAAAAGCGAAGATTGGAAGTCTTTTACATCCTCTTTTATAGATGAAAGTTTTCTAATTGGTTATTTAACACCCGAAGAATATTTTTATTTTATAGGTGAATTGCGCGGGCAAAACAAAGCAGATATCGATACGTTTCTATCACAATTCGAAGAAATATTTAACGACGAAATTTTAGGACAAAAAAAATATCTTCGAGATTTATCCAAAGGAAACCAAAAAAAAACAGGATTGGTTGCCGCTTTAATTGGCAATCCCGAAGTAATTATATTGGATGAGCCATTTGCAAACCTTGATCCCACTACACAAATCAAACTAAAAAAACTACTAAAAGAGCTTGCCGACAAAAAACACGTTAGCTTACTAATCTCCAGTCATGACTTAGGACATATTACCGAAGTTACCGACCGGATTGTCGTATTGGAAAAAGGTAATATTGTAAAGGATATTGTAACCTCACCAGAAACCTTAAAAGAATTAGAAGATTTTTTTACAATTTAATTTTTAAACTTTCCAAAAATTAATTCATTTGGTCAGTGCCGGAAAATAGTATCTTTGCCAAACAAAAAAATGTATGAATTCTGAAATTATTCAAAAATATTTTGACCTCACACCCACACAAAAAAAACAATTCGAACAATTGTATCCTTTGTACAAAGATTGGAATAACAAAATAAATGTGATTTCACGTAAAGATATCGATCAGCTTTATATCAACCATGTGTTGCATTCATTGGGCATTGCCAAAATTATAGATTTTATGCCCACAGCCAATATTTTGGATGTTGGCACCGGCGGTGGTTTTCCGGGTATTCCACTTGCCATAATGTTTCCTCAAACACAATTTCATTTGGTTGATTCTGTAGGAAAAAAATTAAAAGTAGTCAACAGTATTGCACATAATATCGGACTAAACAATATTAAAACAACCCACGAAAGGGTGGAAAATATCGATGAAAAATTTGATTTTATCGTCAGTAGAGCCGTTGCACGTATGCCTGAATTTGTCAGTTGGGTAAAAAATAAAATTAAAAAAGAATCAAAGCACAAGTTAAAAAATGGCATCTTATATTTAAAAGGAGGCGACTTAAGTCAAGAGCTTTCAAACTATAAAAATGCACAAATCTATCCCTTAAACAATTATTTTTCAGAAACATTTTTTGAAACCAAAAAGGTGGTATATTTATCTATAAAATATCATAAATAACCTATATTATTAACCACAAACATTTTAAAAATAAAAGTCAAACGCCTGCTGGTTAATTAAAATATTTGAAAACTGTAGGATAAATTACTTTATACTTAAAATAAAATCTGCTAAATCTGACAAATCCTTGTCTTTCATGCGTTTTGTTGCAAAAAGATTGGCACTCATTACCGCATAATCTTCCGGTTCAACAATTGGTTTGCTTTCTCTTTTTAAAAACAAAATCAGTTGTGCTTTTTTACCAACGTATGCCTTGGCAATATCTTTAACGGAAGGACCTATTTTATTATCTTCCAAATCATGACATACCATACAACCATTAGCTAGAAAGATAGCTTTACCCTCCATATTTGTTGTAGAATTTTCGAAATTAGAAATAATTTCAAATTTAAAAGACGATGTTTCACTAGATTTTGATTGAAAAGCAGTGAGAACAATTGCCGATAATAACAACGGCAGTACTAAATAAGACTTATTCATAAATGTGTTGTTTGTTTTTACAAAGATAATACATTTTTTATATAAAAACATTATTAATCACAAAAAAAGAACCCCAATTTGGAGTTCTTTAATTACTTAAATATATAAAATATTATTTAGCAGCTAATATATAATCAGCAATAGCAGCTCTTTCTGCTTCATTCATTTTTTGAGTATTCACTAAATTGGGCTTCATAATAGCAAATTGTGGCGCATCAACAATAGCATGGCCTTCTCCATTTAGGAATTTTACCATTTCTGCTTTTTTGTCAGCATATACAGTAGCAATTTCTTTTACAGAAGGTCCAACAGTTTTAGCTGTCATATTATGACAAGCCGTACAACCATTTGCATTAAATAATGCTTTGCCATCTGCACCTTTAGCGGCATCAACTACGTCTTTAGCAGCATCTTTTGTAGCATCAACTGCATCTTTAGCAGCGTCTTTTGTAGCATCAACTGCATCTTTAGCAGCATCTTTTGTAGCATCAACTGCATC
>JGI24023J19991_10001026_pt1 | contig 21902 bp, 20 predicted proteins | sample Cruoilmetagenom1_FD_19991 | JGI IMG/M metagenome (IMG submission 19991) | reverse complement strand
AGTAAATCCCACTGTCCGCGCAAAGGCAGGCCCACATCGGCGCTGTAGTGGCCGGGACCTTGGCTGGTCAACGCCACGGCGCGGTCGGCATCCTCTCGCGAGGGCCGGCGCAACTGGCCGGTAACAACCAACCCATCGACCGGCGCATCGGCACGGTCGGTAAAAACAACGCTCAGGCGCGCCCGGCCGTCCGCCAACGGCGCCAGATCGATGCGCGCCTGCCAGCCGAGGGCACGTTGTGCCTCGGCCTGGCGCAGAGTTTCGTTATAGGTTAGGCCGCGCCGGTAGGCATCGTCCGTGCTCAGGCCGCTCCAGCTTTGCAACGCCAGCACGATGAAGACCCCGTTCACGGCAATGACCAGGCCGAAAAAGGCAAGGACGGCGATCAGGACATGCCGTCCGGTCAGGATTGTATTGCCCGGCGCGTTCATTGCGCCGGCCCGCGAAAGACGCTGTCGTAGGTTGCCTGTGCACCGGTAACCGGATCGCTGACCCCGATGGTAATCGCCGCAGACTCACCACGCAGGTCCTTGGCCGGGACGGTAAGGAAAACGCGAAAGCTAGCCAGCCGGTCGGGACCGACGTTGATCACCGGTTCATCGGCAGGCTCGCCACCCACTATATTCATATGCACGGGCAGCGACCCGGTAACGGACAGGCGAAGGGCGCGCGCCTGATGCTCTTTGTTGATGACTTTCAGGGTATAGCCGTTGCGCACACTGCCGTCCGATAGGGTGACATAGAGAGGGTTGCGGTCGCGCAGCACGTTGAGCTCCAAGGTCGCCCGGCTACCCAACGTTACCGCCATAAGAGCGCCGACAACAACGATCAGCACGGCATAGATCACCGGCCGCAGCCGCATCAAGCGCAGGCGTGGCGGCTGGCCAGCCGTCCGACGATCCAAGTTCGCCAGGGTGTCATAAGCGATCAGCCCGCGCGGCCGCTGCACCCGGTCCATCACGTTGTCGCAGGCATCGATGCACAGGGCGCAGGTGATGCATTCGAGTTGCTGCCCATCACGGATGTCGATGCCCATAGGGCAAACGGCAACGCATTGGTTGCAATCGATGCAATCGCCGCGGCCCTCCCAGCTCTCGTTCTTGCGGTGCAGCCCGCGCGGCTCGCCCCGGTACTCCCGGTAGGTGACGACCAGAGAATCTTCATCCACCATCGCCGCTTGAATGCGCGGCCACGGGCACATGTACGTGCACACTTGCTCGCGCGCGTGCCCGCCCAGCAGGTACGTGGTAACGCTCAGCACCCCGATAGCGATATAGCCGATCGGCGCCGCCTGAAAGCGTAACAGATCGGCCGCCAGGCTAGGTGCGTCGGCAAAGTAGAACACCCAGGCGCCGCCGGTCAGAACGGCGATGACGATCCACAAGACGTGCTTGACCGCCTTGCGCGCGATCTTTGCCGCCGTCCAGGGTAGGGCATCGCCGCGAATGCGCGCCGCGCGGTCACCCTCCAGCTGGCGCTCGACAGCGATGAACAAGTCCGTCCAAACCGTTTGCGGACAGGTATAGCCACACCAGACGCGGCCGAAGAGCGAGGTGGCAAGGAACAACCCCAACGCGGCGATGATCAGCAAGCCGGTCAGGTAGTAGACCTCCTGCGGCCAGATCTCGATAAAGAAAAAATAGAAGCGCCGCGCCGGAATATCGATGAGGACCGCCTGGTCCGGCGCATTCAATCCACGGTCCCAGCGAATCCACGGTGTCAGATAGTAGATGGCCAAGGTCACGGCCATGACCGCCCACTTAAGGCGGCGAAAGGTGCCGTGCGCCGCCTTTGGATGAATTCGCCGCCGCTTCTCGTAAAGGGATCGCTCGGCGCCCTTGTTGACCGGCTCGGCGGTCGAGCGCTCGACTCCCTCTGCCGCGGCGGCGCGCGTCGCGGGTGCCTGGGGCGCCTGGGGCGCCTGTGGCGTCTCCGCCGTCAGGTCCATCGGTGCCTCGATCCGGTCCAACGCCGCCGGTGGCTATTCGCCGCCACCGAGCGTATGGACGTAGATGGCAAGCTGCTTGATGGTCGCCGCGTCCAACCGGTCGACCCAGGCGGGCATGACACCAGCGCGACCGTCGGCGATCGTCCGGCCTACCGTAGCGCTATCGCTGCCGTAGAGCCAGATGCCGTCGACAAGGTTCGGAGCACCTAATTCGCGCGAGCCGACGCCATCCTCTTGATGACAGGCGACACACTGCTCGGCAAAAACCTCGGCGCCACGGGCGCTCGCCGCCGCATCCTCCACCGTCCCGGATAGCGACAGCACGTAGGCGGCCACGTCCTCGACCTGCGCCTGTTCGAGCATACCGTCGCGCAGGAAGGCCGGCATATCGCCAACCCGTGCCTCATCATGGTCGGAGCGGATACCAAAACGAATGCTCTGATCGATCTCGCCCAATTTACCGCCCCACACCCAGTCATCGTCATTCAAATTCGGATACCCCGGCGACCCGGACGCACCCAGGCCGTGGCATTGCGAGCAATTCACGGCAAAAGCCGAGCGGCCACCGGCGAGAGCAAATTCGAGCAAGGTTGAATCGCCTTCGATCTCGTCCAGGCTGGCATCCAGAATACGCTGCACGTAGCCGCTTTGCGCCTGCCGCGCCTGGGCGATGCTTTCGGCAACCGCGGCGCGCTGCGAATGGCCGAGCATGCCCTTGGTATAGCTGCTGACCAGCGGCCAGGCCGGCATCAGGATCCAATAACCCACAGCCCAGACAATGCAGACATACCAGGTCCACAGCCACCACCGCGGCAACGGCGTGTTAAGCTCCTTGATGCCGTCCCATTCGTGGCCCGTGGTTTCGGTGCTCGAAAACTGGTCCACCTCCTTGCCGCTTACCACGTCAGTCCTCCTTCAGCGGCAAGCGCGCCGCCCGATCGAATTTGCGCTTGTTGCCGGGCCATAAGGCATAGGCCAGCACCCCGGCAAAAAGCACGACGAGATAGATCAGGCCGTAGCTGGCGGCGAACGAGGCGGCGTCTTCGTACAACATGGCGCGTCCTTACCGCAGGTTCTCTTCGGGCTTGTAGACATCGAAATCGACCAGCGTCCCGAGCATTTGCAGATACGCGATCAGGGCGTCCAGTTCGGAAATCATGGCCGGATTGCCATCGAAATCACGCACCTGGGATTTGGGATAGCGCGCCTGCAGTTCCTCGGCGCCGTCGGCCTCGAGGTCCGCCTGGGCGCGGGCATCCGCCAGCGCCGCCTCGATCATCGCGTCCGAATAGGGCACCCCGACGGCGCGGTTGGCGCGCAGATCATCGGCGATTTGCGCCGTATCCAAAGCGGTCTCGGCGAGGAACGGATATCCCGGCATCACCGATTCCGGCACCAGGGCGCGCGGCGCGGCCATATGCTCCGCGTGCCATTCGTCGGAATAGCGGCCGCCGACCCGCGCCAAATCCGGCCCGGTACGCTTCGAGCCCCATTGGAACGGATGATCGTACATGCTCTCCGCCGCCAGGCTGTAGGGGCCATAGCGCTCCACCTCGTCGCGCAGCGAGCGGATCATCTGGCTGTGGCAGTTGTAACAGCCCTCGCGCACATAGATGTTGCGCCCGGCCAACTCCAGCGGCGTGTACGGGCGCATGCCCTCCACCTTCTCGATGGTGCTTTCCAGGTAGAACAACGGCGCGATTTGGACGATGCCGCCAATGGCGACCACGATGAGGATCAGCACCAGCAGAAGGATCGAATTTTTTTCGATGGTGGCGTGGCGGATCATGACAGCCCCCTCATTCCGCCGGCGCCACGGCCGGACTTGGCTGCGCGGCCGGCAAAGCCTCGCTGCGCAAGTCGCCACGGACCGTGCGCCATAGGTTGTAGGCCATGACCAGCGCCCCGACGACGAACAGCGCCCCGCCGGCGGCGCGGATGACGTAGAAGGGATGCATCGCCGCCACGGTCTCGACGAAGGAGTATTCGAGGAAGCCCAGGCTGTCGTAGGCCCGCCACATCAGACCCTGCAAGATGCCTGAGACCCACATGGCGGTGATGTAAAGAACGATGCCGATGCTGGCGATCCAGAAATGGGCGGAGACGAGTTGCAGCGAATACAGGCGCTGGCGCCGCCAGAGGATTGGCGTCAGCGCATAGAGAGCGCCAAAGCTGACGAAGGCGACCCAGCCAAGCGCGCCGGAATGCACGTGACCAATGGTCCAGTCGGTGTAGTGGCTGAGCGAATTGACGGCACGGATGGACATAACCGGGCCCTCGAACGTGCTCATGCCGTAAAACGCCACCGATACCACCAGCATACGCAAGACCGGATCGGTACGCAGCTTGTCCCAAGCGCCGGAAAGGGTCATCAGACCGTTTATCATGCCGCCCCACGAGGGCATCCACAGCATGATCGAGAAGGTCATGCCCAGGGTCTGCGCCCACTGCGGCAGGGCGGTGTAGTGCAAGTGATGCGGCCCGGCCCAGATGTAGAGAAAGATCAACGACCAGAAATGAATGATCGACAGGCGGTATGAATAGACCGGCCGCTGCGCCTGCTTGGGCACGAAGTAGTACATGATGCCCAGGAACCCGGCGGTCAGGAAGAAGCCCACCGCGTTGTGCCCGTACCACCACTGGGTGAGGGCATCCTGCACGCCGGCGAACAGCGAGTAGCTCTTGGTCCCGGTCCAGGAGACGGGTACCGCCAGGTTATTGACGATGTGCAGCATGGCCACGGTGACAATGAAGGCCAGGAAGAACCAGTTGGCCACGTAGATGTGCGGTTCGCGCCGCCGCCACAGGGTGGCGAGAAAGACCAGCAGATAGACCACCCAGACGAGGGTCAGCCATAAGTCCGCATACCACTCCGGCTCCGCGTACTCCTTGCTTTGCGTCACACCAAGCAGGTAGCCGGTGGCGGCGATGACGATGAACAGATTGTATCCCCAAAGCACGAACCAGGGTGCGATCTCGCCGGCTAGGCGGGCGCGGCAGGTGCGCTGAACCACATGGAACGAGGTCGTAATGAGGACGTTACCGCCAAAGGCGAAGATCACCGCCGATGTATGCAGCGGCCGTAGGCGGCCAAAATTGGTCCAGGGCAAGTCGAAATTGAGCACGGGGAAAGCAAGCTGCAGGGCAATCGCCAGACCGACGAGAAAGCCGACCACCCCCCAAAACATGGAAATGATGACCCCGGTCCGGGTTACCGCGTCGTTGTAGGTCGTACCGGCAGCATCCGCCGGCGCCGCATAGGCCTGCCGGATAAGAAGGAAGATGCCGCCAACGCAGAATGCAAGGAACAGGAAGCCGTGCAAAACCATGGCCGCATTCGCGCCGCGCGCCATGAAAAAGATGCCGAGCAACGCCCCCCCGGCCAGCGCCACACCAACGGGATAGCGCATCGCGGTGTGCCCACCGTGGTCGTTCATTTCTGCCATGCTAACATCCGGAAAATACGTCGGAACACAGACAACAGCCCCCCTCTCAATCCCCAATCCGGCAACCGAGGTTTCGACCTACTACTGCCATCCTAGGGCCACCGCCCGGCCTGGGAATTGATGCAGAATAAATCAGGCCGAATCGGATTCTCTCACCGAAAGGGGGTCAATAGCAACAAGAGGCCGGCCATTAGCAAAACAACCCGCATCCACATGGGTTTTGGCGCGATGAGTCCAAAGGAAACGGCCGCAAGAGCCACACCAATCTTCAGGGTAATGACGAGTGCCGTCAGGGGATCGTTGGACAGCTCGATGAGGCCGGGATTGGCGATCATGCCGAGCGGGATAAGATAAAGGCCGACCCCCAACGCCATCGCGGACAGGGCGACCTTGAGCCAGTTTTCCCCCACCATACCGGCCGCGATGAAGACCGCCCCACAGACGGGCGGCGTGATGGTGGAGAGGAGCGCGAACCAGAAGACAAAGAGATGGGCCTGAAGCGGCAAGAGCCCGAGTTCGATTAACGCCGGCCCCGCCACCGAAACGCAGATCACATAGGCCGCCGTTGTCGGCACTTCCATGCCTAGGATCAAGCACGCGAGTGCCGTCAGGAGCACGGCGGGCCAGAGCATGCCACCGGAGCCCAAGAGGATCAGCGAGGTGATCTTGACCCCCAGTCCGGTAATCGACAGCACGCCGATGATGATCGAGGCGCACAGGATGATCGCGGCGATCATGGCGACCTGTCGGCCGGCCATCAGACAGGCATCCCCCAACCGGCGCACCGTACGCGGCCCGCTAAAGATCAGCTGCCCGTCCACGAGCAACAACAGCGCGGCGGCGATGATCGCCAGGCAGGCGGCGAACTGTGGCGTGACACCCGTCCCGAAGATGCCCCAGAGCAGCACCGTGAAAGGCACCAGGAAGAAGACTGATGTGACCAAGACATCGCGCAAGGGTGGGCGCTGCTCTTCGGGTAGACCCACAAGTGCAAAACGCCGGGCGTAGGCGTCGATCCCGACCCAAACCGCCCAGAAATAAAGGATCGCGGGCAACAAAGCCGCAGCCATGATGCCGGTGTAGGGAACGCCCGTTAGTTCCACCATCACGAAGGCGCCTGCCCCCATCAGCGGCGGCATGATCTGCCCGCCAGAAGACGCAACAGCCTCCACCGCCGCCGCGAACGCCCGCGGATAGCCGAGCTTGGTCATAGCCGGCAGGGTGATGGCGCCGGTGGAGGCCACGTTGGCGGAGGCCGATCCGGAGATTGAACCGAATAAGGCGGAGGAAATCACCGAGACCTTGGCCGCCCCGCCCCTTAGCCGCCCCGCCGCCGCGGCAGCTACGTTCATGAAGCCCTGTCCCGCCTCGCCGGCATTCAAGACCGCGCCGAAGATCACGAAGACCGCGACGATGTTGACGGAAACGCCCGTCAGCTGACCCCAGATACCGCCCTCGGCAATGGTCAGGGTGCCAAGGAAACTGGCCAGCGGTGTGCCCGAATGGCCAAACTCGCCCGGTATGTGCTGGCCCCAGAGCCCATAGGCCAGCGCCGCCACAGCCACCATGGGCAGCGGCCAGCCGATCGACCGGCGCGCCATCTCCAACACCACGAGCAGCAAGGCGATGGCGATGGCAATCTGCAAATTGCCCTCGAGAAACCCATACTGATCGCTAAGCTGGGCGTGGTTGACGGCGATCCACAAGGTGCTGGCCAGGCCAAGGGCGGTCAGGACCGTGCCGGTGGCTTTCTCCCACCTTCTCCGGGCGATAAAGACCAGCATCCAAGGCAGCGCCAGCGCCATATGCAGCGGGCGGCTGACCAGATTCGGCACCAGGCCGTAAAAGATCAGCCAGAGATGAAACAGAACCGATGCCGCCCCGAGGCCGGCCCAGAACAGGCGCGATTTGGGCGACATAAGATGCCTTTTGGATAAGACCCCGGGCCGATGGCCCAGGCTCGCCGCGCCGTGGCGGCTACATCTGTGCGTCGGTTAGGGGGAGCCCGACTTCCTTGTAGTAGCGGATGGCGCCGGGATGGATCTTGCCTGTGATATTGCCCATCAACCCCTTATCGACACCGTTCCACCAAGGCGCGGACTTACCCATCTTCGCCTTCTGCCCCCAGTAGGTCTTGGCCAGCCGGTAAGCAGTTTCATCGTCCATCGCGGTGGTCGCATAGGCAACCACCGGCAGCGAGGTGGTCACGATGTCCGCATCCTGGCCCGCATAAGTGCCGGCGGGAATCACCAGGCGCGTACGCTTTGTGGCCGCGATCTGATCGTCGTTGAGTGATAGCACATGCACGCCGGTTCCAGCGGCCGCCTCGATCACATTGGGCGCCGGAAAGGAGCCCGCCGTCACGAACCCGTCGATTTGACCATTCTTGAGCGCCGGCACCGCATTCGATAGCTCGACGTCGGCGATGCTCACCTTGCCCTCCAACTCGAAGAGCTTGAGGTACTTGGCGCCCTCGCGCGCCCCGAAAGAGCCTTTGCCCAGCAGGATTGTCTTGCCCGCTAGCCCGGCGAAATCCGTAACCCCGCTTTTCTCGGACATCACGAAATGCATGGTCAATGACGGGATGGGAAACAGCGCCCGAATGTCGTCGAATTTGGGATCGCCCTTGTCCTTGAACATCGCCTTGCCCTTTTGGGCAAGCGTGACCAGCACCGGCGGCGTGGTGAAGACGTAGTCGCCGCCACGGGCCTTCACCTCCATCACGTTTTGCACCGAGCCTTGGCTCTCCTCGACGGTGACGATGATGTTGCCGCCGGACCCGGCCTTCATCGCCTCGGCGATTTGCACCGCCATCTGGTAGTACGAGGATGTGGTTTTCGCGGACTTATAAGTCACACGCGTTTCCGCCTGCGCCGACCCAATCACCAGCACTGCCAAGGCGCCCGCAAGGGCAAATCTCCCGATATATTTCATCTATCCCTCCCTGTTTTCTTGCCCGGCAAGAGGCTTCTGGGCCCCGATGCCCAACTTGGCCCGGCGGACAGTAGTATGGCCAGGATGCACCTATGCGCAAGATACCGGCGGCCGCAGCGTAGCGCCGCCCATACGGCGCTATCCCAGCATCTTGTGCAGGCGCGCATCCCTGGTTTTGAAGTGCTGGGTAAACCAGTCGCGCAGATGCGCCGCGAGGACCTCTTCATAGCGGAAGTAGATGTCTCGGTCGAAGTCGTCCATGATGTCGCGGATTCCATCCAGAAGGCGTTCGTGGTCCGCCTTATGGTCCGCGTATTGGTCGTAGCCGCAGTCGCGCATGATCTTTTCTTCTAGCGCGAAGTGCGCCGATATCTTGGCGTTGATCTCGCCCAGGAAATCCGCAACAGCCTGTTTCTCGACACTGCCGGCCAGCTGCGCATGGAGATCGTTGAGAACCTGGATCAACGCCTCGTGCTCATAATCGACCGACGCGATTCCGGTTCGATATTCGTCCCGCCACTGTACGAGGGTCATCGCATTCATCCCCGACTTGGCGATTCGGTGGGCCCGGCGGGCTCGGCAGCGCCGGTAAAGATGATACCGCCGGCTTCGGCCCGAAACTCGATGACGAATCTTCGGCGCGGGGCAATGACAACCTGCGCCTCGCGCTGATAGTCGAAGCCTTCGTCTCGGGCGCTTTCGCGCAGACGTACCACTAGATTATAGGAACCGCTTGGAATGACGAAATTCTTATAGATCTGCGAGGGTCCGTCGCCAAACAGACCCGAGGGCGGCACGGATTCGCGGACGATAATCCGGCCGTCCAGCTCGACCTCCACCAACACCGGCACACGCCCACGCGGACAATCCAGGGGTTTGCGCATGTTCGGCGGCAGGGCCGCGATCTCCGCCGCGCTCAGGCGCCGGCACGCGCCGACATGTTGGCCGCTATGGGCCAAACTTAGGGTCAGTTGTGCCTTGTCGTCATCGAAATGCCGGTAGACCGGTGTATCCGCGAAGAAACCGAGCAACACCGCAATCAGCGCATAGATGGCGCCTTGGCCCAGGTATTTGGCAATACTACGCATTCGAACCATCCCCATCGGGGGTCGGCAAAGCCGACAAACGTGCGCGAAAGGCCTCGACCTGCTTCTCCAGCGCGGCGCGATCGGCGCCTGCCGCCCAGCAGGTGACAATGCGCTCGCGCGGCACCCGCTTGCGCAGGTAAGGATCGCGTTCGCCCGCCAGACGCGCCCTCGTCCAATCCACGCCATACCGGTTGAAGCATTCGCCGTCGCGGCAGCCGGTAATAACCACACCATCCGCCAAATCGCGGCTTAGCACGTAATCGATGAACGACGGCGGCAGGGCGGCAATACAGGGTAGACTGACGGTGCCAATGCCGCTGCTCGCCAACCGACTGGCCGGAACGGCATGATCGCAGCCGAAGACGATCACCCGAGACTTGCCGGAAAGGCCCGCTGCCGCGGCTTCGACCTCATCGCGCACGGCACGTAGCGACCGATCGGGCAGGTCGATCCCCGGAATAAGGTCACTCGCCCGCCGGAACGGCGTCGACGTCGGGCACGACCCGGCGCAAATGCCACAGCCGACGCACAGGGACGCATCGACGGTGGCTTCCTGTTCGAAGGGCAAAGCGTCGCTGCGCTGCCGCATGACGATCGCATTGAAGGGGCAGTCGTTGGCACAGCGCTCGCAACCGTTGCAATTGTTCAGATCGACAACAGCCGCGGCGGGGCGCCGCACGGGCGGCAGCCATGGCAGGGCAAACAGCATAAAGGTCAGCACTCCGCCGAAGGCCCAGACCGCGCCATTGGAGAAATGATCCATCAGGGGATAGGCCGATAGGTAGAACCAATCGAGCTTGAGCACGCCCGGCACGACCGTCAGGTCGGCCGGCGGATGGCTGACCGCCGGCTTGACGAAGGACAGTGCCACCAGCATGAGAAACGTCCCGGCGGCGAGGCCCCGCTTCGGGTTGATCCTGGGTTTGGTAACCCGCTGCAGGTGAATCCACAGGACCAGCAGAAGCAATAGGGGGGCAACGATATGGATGAAGGTGAGAAGCGTGAAAAAACGATCATCCAGGGTATTCGGCGTGAGGAAATTGCGTGCAATCGCCTCGCCGAAAATACCCAGCCAATCGAGCCATTCGGTGGTCGCGATGGCGATATATTGCGCCAGTTGGTCCCATACCATCCAGTAGCCGGTGATGCCGGCGACAAAAACCAGCCAGAGGATCGGCGTGCCGGTGACCCAGGTGAACCAGCGCGCGCCACGATACCGGTCGAGCGCGAATTCGCGCAACATGTGGACGACCATCATCAGGATCATGCCGTCGGAGGCATAGCGGTGCAGACTGCGCATGACACCGCCCAGGTACCACTGGTCCACGGTCATGTACTGCACCGAGTCGTAGGCCTCGGTCGTGCCGGTATCGAACAGGATGTAGACGTAGATGCCGCTGACCGCGACCACCCAGTAGTAGAAGAACCCCAAGGCGCCGAGTTGATAGAGCGGGTTCCATGCCGGCCCGAAGATTCGGTCCAGCAGCGCCTCGACGATCTCGAACCCCCACCGCAGCCAACCTTGCACAAACGCCACGGGTCCGCCGCCAGCACCGGTCCGGCGTGTCACGTTGCCATGAGTTTCGGTTCGGGTGGGCGCACGCAAAGTTTGCTCAGGCGTTGCGCGCATCCGGCCGCGCCCTTAACCAGGCACGGACCAGGATCACGCCGACGCCAATCAGGCTGCCGGCACCCACGGCCACAGCGATGAAGATGGAATAGTCGAAGCGATAGCGCTCGCGGGTCGGATCGTAGTAGGTGCAGAACAGACGAATACGATTCACCAGATTGGCCAGCGTGCCGGACTCGGTCGGGCGGTCGAAGACCAGATCGATCAAGGGCTCGACCAGCGCCGGCACGTTGAATTGCGCTCCATAGACCTGACGATAAACGCGCCCTTCGGCATCGAGCACCGTGGTCTGCGCCAGATGATCGAAGCCGCGCGGTGACGGATAATAGATAAACCCCAGGTTTTCCACCAAACCCTCGATCGAAACGGCATCGCCGCTTAGAAAATTCCAGTTTGATAGATCGACCCCTTGGCTGTGCGCAAAGGCGCGCATTCTTTCGGGCGTATCGTCGCGCGCATCGAAGCCGATGGTAACGACCGAAAAGGCGTCCTTGCCGACCGCATCTTGCGCTACATCCACCGCTTTGCGAAGGGTTTGCACGACAATCGGGCACGAGTCGGCGCAGGCCGTAAAAACCATATTCACGACCAAGGGCTTTCCCCGGTAATCGGATAGCCGGACGGTGCGGCGCTGGGTATCAAGAAAACTGAAGTCACCCAGCGCGCGGCCGATGGCCGCCTGGCTGTAGGCGATGGCGGCATTCTGATCAAATGGCGCCGGCGCGTGTGCCCCCGAATCGGCGGCCGCCCGCGTGGCAGCGGCGATCAGCAGAACCGCGCCAAAAACCTGAAACCAGCGTGACATAGGGGCCGCCTCGCCTCCTACCCCAGAACCGCTCGGTCTATGATCGCTGCGAACAGGAGCAAGCTAAGCTGAACTAGCGACGCGAAGAAATTCACCATCGCCGCCCTGGGTCCGGGGTTCTTGGCCAGATTGACCGACTTCAGGACGAAATAACAGCCGCCAGTTGCCGCTCCGGCCAGATATATCCAACCCATCCCCAGCGCGGCAGGTACAAAAGAAAGCAAAACCAGGGCCACCGTGTGCGCCAGAATGACCTTGGCCGCCATAGCATCGCCCACGACGACCGGCAGCATCGGCACGCCGGCGGCCGCGTACTCCTTGTGCAAGGCAGTTGCCAGACTCCAGAAGTGTGGCGGCGTCCAGAGAAAGAGCACGACCGCGAGCACGATGGGTGCCGCGGACAAGTTTGGATCCACCGCCGAAGCGCCGGCTAGAACCGCAAAGCTGCCGGCCAGACCGCCGAGCACGATGTTGAGCCAGGTCCGATTCTTGAGCCAGATGGTGTAAACGACGCCGTAGGTAAAGGCGCCGAGGAAAACGTGCAGCGCCACCGCCACGTTGAAGGTCCAGGCCGCCATCGCCACCGCCAAGGCCAGAATGCTCAGGATTGCGCCCAGCCAAAGCGGCCCGGCCTTGAACGCGCCGGTGACGAATGGCCGATTTCGGGTCCGCGCCATGCGGGCATCCAGATGGCGCTCGACATACTGGTTGAACGCCCCGGCGCTAGCCGCCGAGAGCAGCACCGCCAGAGCCAGCACGGCGATCTTCCAGCCCGCTACCGCCGGCCCCGGTGTCACCGCTAGTCCACCAAGGGCACAGAGCATGATCGCCAAGCCAATACGGAGCTTGAATACGGACCAGAGCTGCGCAGCGGTGTTTGCCATCGTTTCCTCGCGGGCTTTGAGATGCTAGCCGAGCGGCCCGCTAGCTCAGCGGCCAAACCTCCGACAGGAACTTCCAGTTGATGAAGTAGTAGAGGACGAAGGCCATGAAAAATACGCTGACCAGAACGATGGTTCCCGGCAGCTTTAAGGTGCCCTCACTGCCATACGTGGACACCGCGCCACCCGGTGCCACGATCGGGTTAGCCTTGACCGCAGCCTCGTCCCGCACCTTTCCGAACAGGATCGAGCCGACCACAACGACGACGTACATCAACCCGCCGATGGCCGCCAGAACCGCGCTGATGCCGTTCAGCCCCATCATGAGAAATGCCGTGCCCGGATAGTCGAAGGTGAAGATCGAGTCGCTAAAGGTAATGTCCCAATGCCGGCGCGCGACACCCAGCGTCCCGGCGCCCATCATGAACAAAGAGATGCCGGCGACACCGATGGCGAAGACATAGGGTTGCCACCGGGCAACCCCCGGCAGGATTACCTCGCGGCGGAAGATCAGCGGGATCACGAGATAGGTGATCGCCATGAACGCCAGTGTCGTTCCCGCCACCACGGTGGCGTGGAAATGCCCCGGCACATACAGCGTGTTGTGCATGAGCAGGTTGATCTGCTCGGTGCCGAGCACGACACCGGAAATACCGCCCAGGAAGCCGAAAAGGACCAGCGACATGAACATGCCGGAGAATGCCGGATTGCCCCAGGGCGCCTGGCGCAACCACCCGAAGATACCTTTATTGAACCCGCGCCGCCGCTGCGCCGCCTCGATCGCGCCGGGCAGGCTCATGCCGTGGATCATGCTGCCGAGAACGGCCAGATAGATCGCGTAGCTGGTGTTGAAGACCTTCCATTCGGAGCTGATGCCCGGCTCGGCCAGCAAATGATGCGCGCTGGCCAGTTGCAGGAACAGGATATAGAGCAGAAACGCCGTGCGACTGACTTTCTCCGACAGGGGCTTGGCGCCGAGGACCAGGGCGGCGATGGCGTACCATACCGCGACGTGGGCCGAAACGTTGATCTGCTGCGAGGAATGACCCATGGCCCACCACACGAGCTTATACATCACCGAATCGATGTGGCTGATGTAACCGACCGACCACAGGAACGTCGGGACCAGGATGATGGCGCCGGAAGCGATGGTGAAGACGGCGATGATCGCCGCCGTGATCGCGCCGAAGGTGACCAGCGGCACCGAGCCCTCGTAGGTATTTTCTTCCTTGGCGATCACCAGCGTGCCGAAGAAAACGATACAACCCACCAACGCCCCGACCGCGAACAGGATCAGGCCGAGATAGAAATGCGGCGCCGCCTTCATGGGCACGTAGGATGTGAACATGACGCTGGATTCACCCTGCAGGACGGCGACCGTCGCCATGAGCGATCCCACCACCATGAGGATGAAGCCGAACCACGCGAACTTCGGCGTCGCCAGGCGGCAATTCAGCAGAACCGCCGAGGCGAAATAGAGGATCGCCATCTCGAAAAAGATGACCCAGAACAGCAGCACCGCCGCACCGTGCGCGGTCAGGGCCGTGTAGAACCACTCGGCCGGCAGAATATGCACGGCCGGCCAGCGAGTCAGAGCCACCATCAGGCCGAACAGCCCGCCGACCGCCAGGAACACGACGGCAACCACGGCGTTGGCCTTGATCAGGGTCTCGGCCTTGGCATACACGCGCAAGCCGGTATCAGGGCAGACCCGGTATTTTTCCTCTGGCAGTGCCAGAGCGCCTTCCAATGCGCCTACGCTCATAATTGCCTCTACTGTTTTTCGACGACGCGGATTTTCCCGACCATGGTGTGATGGCCGATACCGCAGAATTCATTGCACACGACGAAGAACTCGCCCGCCTCGTCCGGCGTAATGGTCAACACCAGTTCATAGTCCGGATGCACCTGGATATTGATGTTGGTCGGCTGCAACGAGAAGCCGTGCTGCCAATCCATCGAGGAAAGGTGCAAGCGATAGCTCTGGCCTTTCTCGAATTCCAGAACCGGCCACCATTCCCAGAGGCGAGCGATCAGATACACCTCGCTGCCCGGCGGCGGATGCACCACGGGAACGCCGGTATCGCCCTCCTCGCCGATCTGATATTGCTCGGTCATCGCCTCGGCCTTAGCCGCGAAGACCTCGGGATCGATGCGGTAGGCCTCGTTCGAGAGGTTTTGCTGGCCGGCGATGTGCCAATAGATCATCGCCGAGAACATCACCACGCCCCACAGAAACGCGATGAAGATCCAGATGAGCTCCATGCGATGCAGGGGTTCGTTCCACCAGAGACCCTTTACGGGGTGTATTGCCATGACGGCGCCCTCGCTATTTCGCAATGGGGATCTGGGTGATTTCCATGATCCCCCAGATCAGATAAAAGACCGTCGGTATCACGACACCGAGGAAGAGCAGCAAAAAGGGATTGTCGAGCACACGCTGCATCATCGGAACGCGGCCGGGTGACGCGCCGCCGCCGGCCGCTGCTTGGCCTTCACCGGATTGCGAATTTTCTACTGTCATGGACGCCCCCTCCTTTGCGAAACGACCACGTCCGCTTGCCAACGGGCATGGTCGCGGCTCTTCTCAGCCAAAATCCCCAGGATCCAAGGTCAGGGACCCTGGCACACCTGTCCTTGACCTATATCAAATACCGCGAACTTCTACGAGGGCAGAAATTGGCGAACCAGGGCGAATACGATCAGGGCGGATGCCAGCAGAATGGCAAAGAAGATCACGGAACGCTGTTCGAATCGGCGGCCAGCAAAGGATTCCGCGCGGCGCAACGCGAAGTCGGAAAAGACATACAGCGCGATGGCGGCGATACCGAAATAAATCAGTTCCATAGGCGGTCCGCCGAAATCGGGTGGGTTAGAAGACGTTCAATGACATTGGCCACGGGCATTCCCCGGTTAGGTGCGCACACGCTGCGCGGCCGGACATCGATCAGCCACACCTCAATACCACCCGCCGCGCGCGGTGACCACCATGGCGAACCATCCGATTGGGGCGTATTGAGGAAAATTGCTTGAGCTGTCGGAATGCTGATCCTAGCGTTGGGCGAAATCCTAAGGAAGAAATCATGACCGATACGCACGAGCGGTCGACCGGCGCCACGACCTTACCTCGCCTCAAGCCGACGCCGCTACCGCCAATCTATCCTGTGCCGGAGTACGCAGTCGAAGGCCAGCGAAAGGTTTGGTATGAGGAAATGAGGAGCGATTTACAGGTGCCATGGATGGGGGTCGTCACCATGGCTTACGCCCACTACCCTCACTTCTTTGCCGAATTGTGGCGGGGTTTGCGGCCTCTGGTTCGGAGCCGGCCTTTCGTCGAGGCCTTCCAGTCCAACCGGGCATTCGCCGAGGACGCGGTTCGCGGGCTAAATCCGCCCGCGATCTCGCCGCGCCTTGCACAAGCGGGCTACGCGCCGCGTGAGATCGGTAATATCCGGGATATAGTCGAGGTGTTCTCGCACGGCAATCAGCCCTACGTGATTATCGCGACCCTGGCCCGGTTCCTCCTCGAGGGAAACGACATGGCGGGCGGCGGCACGGCGCCTGCTTTCACTGGGCGGCACGCACCGGACGTCGCCGTGCCCTTCGTGCTCATGGAAGCGCATCATGCCGACGAGCCAACGCGCGCCGTCTACAAGGACGTCGAGCGGGTTCTTGGGCTTCCCTTCGTCAATACGGATTACCGAGCCTTCGCGCGCTGGCCCAGCTATTGGGCGGCGGCCTGGAGCGACCTCCGGCAAGTCGCCGGTACGTCCGCGCACGAGGCAATCTGTAGCGCGCTGCACGCGCGTTGCCTGGAGCACGTGGGCACCCGGCTGCCGAACCCCGGCGAGCTCTCGGCCGATACCCTCAGAGCCGCCGCCGCCAAGGACGCGCCGCTCGACGAAGTGATCCACATGTCCAGGCTCTTCCAGTGGCTTCTGCCCGGGCTCATCACCAACGTCGCGTATCTGAGAGCCCAATTGGAGGCATCGTCAGGTTAGCTGGGAGTGAACTAGCCGAAAGACCCTCACGCGACGAGTTGACGCCATTCAACGAACGCCGCCACACCACCCACAACGCCCGCGGAACAGAGCCGTCGTTCTGGCCACTCAGACATGCTTCAATATATTGATATTTAGGACGAAAATGGTTGGCGGTGCAGGTAGTCTGCTGCGAACCCGTCTCCGCTGAATTCCCTGTTTAACAGGGAAACGCATCTGCGGATTTGGGAACGTGTCAACGTCTCGCCGCAGGTTCAAATCCCGGGCTCGCTTCAACCGAGAACCGTCTATCTACAAACTCTCTGCCGAAATATGATCTCGGTGTATTCTTGAGCCCGCAGCCGACGATACCAGCAGGCGCTGTTCCAAGTGGCAGCATAGTGGTCCAACATGGATCAAGATTCATTGACCTGGAAGAGGTTGCGGGCCCGCAACCTCCTTTACCGAACAGATCCGCGACGCTTCGGGGGTGAGCAGATGCCTGATCCTGGAAAAACCGGTGCCGATTTCTTTTGCTTTGAAAGGGCATACAGGACCCAAATGGCCGACGGCACCCTGCGCCCGGAATGAGTGGACTGGAACCGCGCTGCCGTGTCGAATGCATTTAGTAGCCGCGGCGCCGATCGAAAAGCGCCCTCGCGACCGTTGGACCACTCATGACCCATAACGCCGTCGCCCGTTGGCTCAACGAGACGTTCCTCGACCTGGGGCGGCATGTCCGTTGGTCTTACCTGCCGCCGTTGATGGTCTATCTTGCGGCCGGCATTTCGGCTCTCACGAGTATCGTCGGCACCTTTTTCGTCAAGGAGTACTTGGGGCTCTCGGCGGCTTTCCTCGTGGGCCTCACCTTCTGGGCCGGCCTTCCCTGGGCCATGAAGATCCCGCTCGGCCATTTGGTCGATCTGATCTGGCGCTGGAAGGCCTTGCTTGTCTATCTCGGTGCGACCCTGATCGCGCTCAGCATTGGGATCATGTATGGCCTCGTTGTCCATCCGTCGGAGATGGCGGTCTTCATGAGCATCGAGGCCTGGTACGTCGTGAGCGTACTGCTAGCACCCATGGGCTATGTGGTTCAGGACGCCGTGGCGGATGCCATGACAGTGGAGGCCGTGCCGACCACCGACCACACGGGCAAGCGCTACTCGGAAGGCGCGTTGAAGCAGATGCACACGACGATGCAGACGCTGGGACGTTTCGCCATCATCAGCGGGTTCGTTGCTGTCGCGCTTCTGAATATCACGCTGTTCGCGGGTGTCGAGGCCATGTCGGCCGCTGAGCAAGCGGCCGTCTACGCGGACATCTATTTGCTGGCCTTGGTCATACCGGTGATCTCGGTTCTTGGCGTCGTCCTCGGCACCCTGTCGTTGCGCCTCCGGGCTAGGAGATTACGGAAACAGGGCTTCGCGGCGGCCCGCATCAAGACCATGATGTTCGCGCCGGCAGAGAAGACCAAGCCCAACTGGTTGATCCTCGGCGGCAGCCTCCTGTTCGTTGTCTTCACACTCACGATGGGTGTGGGCGAGGTTCCCTTCGCGCAGGAAATCATCTTTCTCGGCTCCATGGCCATCGTTCTCTTCCTGATGCAACGGCTGATCCTCGAGCTTGCTCCAAATCTTCGTCGTGCCCTGGTGGGGACCGCCGTGATCATCTTCGTCTTTCGCGCCGTGCCTTTGCCCGGCCCCGGCGCGACCTGGTTCGAGATCGACGGTCTCGGCTTCGACCAGCGGTTTCTTTCGGTCTTGACGCTGATTACCTCGGTGCTGGCCCTCGCGGGCATGCTGCTCTTGCGGCCGCTCATGGCCAAGCGGTCGATCGCCTACATCGTCGCACTCCTCACGGTCGCCGCCGGCATCCTGTCACTGCCCAATATCGGCCTCTTCTACGGTCTTCACGAGTGGACGGCGCAGCTCACGGAGGGGATCGTCGACGCCCGATTCATTGCGATATTCGACACCGCCCTCGAGTCACCTCTCGGGCAAATCGCGATGATCCCCATGCTGGCCTGGATAGCGAAGAACGCGCCGCCCCATCTCAAGGCGACGTTCTTCGCGGTGATGGCGTCCTTTACCAACCTTGCCCTATCCGCCAGCACCCTCGCCACGAAGTATCTCAATCAGATATTCCTCGTGACCCGCGAAGTCAGAGATCGGGTCACAGGAATGATCGAGGTGCCCGCGGACTACAGCGAGCTGGGGCCGCTTCTGATGACCGTTGCCGCGATAAGCGTCGTGCTGCCGTTGCTGACAATCCTGCTGGTCCAGCGATCGCCGCTCCGAACCCAGCAGTGAAGCGTCACGGCGCGGGCGTTCGAGCCAACCGATATGCGCGTGCAAAGTCGTCCGCTGCTTGGTCGGTCTGGCAACAGCGGAAGGTTTCTGTCATTGCTGGTCTGGCGCGGGCACCGAAAGCCCGCATAGGACGCAAGCACGGAACCACGAGAGCGACATGACCAAACCTAAAAACCGGATCTCCAGGACCGTATCCGGCATCGCGGTATCCGCGATCAAGGATATGGCCATGCGCGCGGCCAAGATGGAGGATGTGGCCTCCTTGACCTGGGGCCTCCCCTCGTTTCGAACGCCTGAACCTATTCGGCGTGCCGTCGCGCGGCAGCTGGATAGCGACCCCGACATCGGCAAGTACTCGCTGCCGGATGGGCTGCCGGAACTCCGCGAGGCGGCCGCGACGGCACATCGCGCCGCGACCGGCGTGGAAGTCGACGCCAATCGGAATGTCATGATCACGGCCGGAAACATGCAGGGGCTGAACGCCTTGTTTCACACGCTCATCGATCCGGGCGATGAGATCATCGTGACCGACCCTGGCTTCGCCTCTCATTTTCAGCAAATCCGCCTTTGTGGCGGCAAGCCGGTCCCCTGGAGACTTGATGAGGCGCATGGTTGGCAGCTCGATCTAGCTGCCTTGCCCGGTCTCATCAACAACCAGACAAAAGCGATCATCCTCGTGTCGCCGTCGAACCCGACAGGCACGATCTTCCCCGAGCAGGAGTTGNGGCGCGTCGGGCAGATCGCACAAGAGCGGGGTCTACTCATCCTGCTTGACGATCCTTACAGCCACTTTTGCTATGAGAACCAGGAGCATTTCTTCAACCTGGCGTCGGTGCCAGAGCTGTCCGACCACGTCGCCTATCTCTTCACCTTCTCGAAAGCCCACGCCATGACGGGATGGCGGATCGGCTATATGATTCTACCAGAGGCCCTCAAGAAAGAGGCCCTGAAGGTCCATGACGCGACAATCATTTGCGCACCTCGGATCTCGCAGGTTGCCGCGCTCGCGGCCCTCACGGAGGAGCCTGTGCATGTTCGGGAATTCGAACAGATTCTCGCGCGGCGACGCTCTCTGATCTGCGCACGGCTGGACCGCATTCCACACGTCTTCCAGTACGTCAAACCGGACGGCGCCTACTATGTCTTCCCCAGAATTCTTGCGGGACACGACGATTCATTCGAATTCTGCACGCGCCTGCTCAACGCGGCCAAGGTCGCCCTAACTCCGGGAAGTGCCTTTGGGCCGACCGGCGAGCACCATGTCCGGATGGCCTACTGCGTGTCGGACGAGGCAATCGAGCAGGCATTCGACCGAATGGAGCAGTACTTCAACAGTTGAGCCCAACGAGGCAGGTCACCGGCGGCGCACTCCCAGCTACGACTCATCCCCTAATTTTCGCGGAAGACAAATTTCTTGGCAAGATTAAGGGGCAAGGGGCGGGGCTTGGTCAGCCGGTTGACCAATAAGAAAACGATAAAAGGCAGCGGTTCTGTTGATGAACGATTTCTCGTGCCCATCTACCGCACCATTTTTCACCGTTGAAATTCCATAGTAGCCCCAGACGCCCTGGCCTTGATGGTCGAGGAAATGAACTGACCGCAAAGTTCGAGGTTCGAACAGCGTCAGAAACGAAAGCCGAATGGGTGATGTGTTGATGATTTCGAATGAAAGATGATCCCGGTCGGCGCTGTTAGTGGTGATGCCGTAAATATTTAGACCTGTAGACCGAGTATCATTTTGCGCGAAATGCAGCGTTCGTCCGCTGAAGATTTCATCCGCCGTAAAGTTAGGCCTTGTCGTGTCGGCGTCGGGCTCTTCAAGCGCAAAAGCCTCGGATATCAATACTCGCCATTTTTGCTCGGTCGTCGACCAGTATGGGAGCCCCTCCGTCAACGAAACCGCTCCAATTCGCGCCGCTATGTCTTCGACCGAACCGGCATGCTGGAAACGACCGGCGAGAGCGACGACAAACGCCACCGGCTCTTGAAACAGGCCTTCACAATCGGCGCCAGAAACCGGGCCGACGTCACGCCAAGTCGCGACGTTTGGTGGTTGTCTCAATTCTCCATAAGGCGGATACGGCTCGGTACCGTGCGCCGGACAGATTGGCGGTGACTCGGCCTGAGATTGGAAGCCGACGGTCATGAGCGCGAAGGCAACGGTGGGCAATCTCACAAACCACCGGGCGCCGATATCGGTCGAAGCAGGTCTTGGCAATACTGCTTTGCGTATTGTTGTCATAGCCAAATTACAAAGATGGTTGCTGACAATTCAATCTGTAAGACAGGAACTACATAACTGATGGTACTTCAATGGTTTCGATGTTCGAATGTCCGATATCGCGCGCGACCTAGTCTGGACCGCCTGGGCCTGTGGCGCGGCAGACGGCACGGGACCGGCGCTTCCCTGATCTGGGTCAATGTGTCCGGGCGGGAGTTTGGCTATGTAAGTAGGCTCATCCCCTGGGATGACGAACAACGGACAGGCGCAACGCAATGACCGCCCCGCAGCCCGAACCGAGCGGCCGCTCCAAAGGTCGAGCGACACTCAGCGCGCGCGGCCTGACCAAGGTCTACCGCACGGGCGAGGTCGAGGTGCACGCGCTTCGCAGCGTTGACCTCGAGCTGTGCGAGTCGGAGCTGGTGGTGCTGCTCGGCCCGTCTGGGAGCGGTAAGTCGACCCTGCTCAATATCCTGGGCGGTCTCGATACGCCAACCTCCGGGCGGGTCTTTTTTCGCGGCGCGGAGCTGAGCGCCCGCGACGAGTCCGCGCTGACGCAATACCGGCGTGATCACGTCGGCTTCGTATTCCAGTTCTACAACCTGATCCCGAGCCTGACGGCCCTGGAGAACGTGTCCCTCGTGACCGAGATCGCGCGGG
>JGI24023J19991_10001025_pt1 | contig 21902 bp, 22 predicted proteins | sample Cruoilmetagenom1_FD_19991 | JGI IMG/M metagenome (IMG submission 19991) | reverse complement strand
TGATATCAATCGTACCCGACTTGTTAGCGTATATTGTGATATAAATGGTATACATTTCATTATCATCTTGATGTTTGATGCCAAACCGCATGTCATAGCGTTGTTTTTTATCATTCCATTGCACCTCACTGGTCTCAGGAATACCCTCAAACCTAATGGCATGATCGTTATTGCGTCTGCCCGGCAATTGCCCTTCACCAAAATAAGGTAAATAGGCAGCTATACTATCGCCTTTTATTTTAAAATAATTGGGATTTCCAATAAGACTGATACGGCCAGTTGTACTTCCGGGGGGCAACAAAGCATTGGCTACCTGGTTAAAGGCCGTACTGGTCATGGGAGACGCCCAATCCGATTCAATTATCAACGATCTCTCATTCACCAATGCATCCAGCGCGCTACGTTCTGATTCTGATAATTTTTGTGCGCTACTGCAACTCATCAGGACTCCTAAAATCATATATGTGAGTGTTCTTAACATCATTGTACCATCTTAAAAGGTTTTAAACCCTTAATTTACGAAAAAAGCATCAAATTCTGTACCATAATACCGATTTTTCAATATCATTAGCTTTAATTTGCCTTATGGTAAAACAAAAGCTGGCACAATTTGAATTTGTTGCTCTTATGGCATCCTTAATGTCCGTTGTGGCCTTAGCCATTGATGCCTTATTACCTGCCCTGGAATATATTGGAATATCCATTGGTACAACCCAATCCAACGATAATCAAATGATCATCACTATGATCTTTTTAGGCTTGGGCATCGGCCCTTTGTTCTTTGGCCCCATATCTGATAGCCTTGGCAGAAAACCTATAGTGTATATGGGTTTTGCCTTATTTATCGTCGCCAGTTTTATCTGCGTCTTTGCCACCAGCTTAGAAATAATGATCTTAGGCAGGATATTACAAGGAATCGGTTTATCTGCACCCAGAACCATCAGTATTGCCATGGTTCGTGATAGCTATAGTGGTGATTATATGGCACAGATCATGTCATTTATCACTGTGGTTTTCCTCCTGGTTCCTATCCTGGCTCCTGCTATGGGTAAATTTGTACTGGATCATTATAATTGGCAAGCCATATTCTATATACAGTTGTTATTCAGTCTCTTAGTTTGTTTTTGGTTTTGGAAACGGCAACCTGAAACTTTATCACTCAACTATCGTGTTCCCTTTACAGCACATATATTTATCGACGGGCTTAAAGAGGTATTTAAATATAAAAGCACTGTAGGATATACCGTAATATCAGGTTTTATCACGGGCTCATTTATCGTTTACCTGAGTGCTTCCCAACAAATTTTTCAGCAGCAATATGGTTTGGCAGATGAATTTCCCTATATTTTTGCCGGCCTGGCCATCTCAGTTGGTTTAGCGACCTTTTTAAATGGAACGCTTGTGTTGAAATTTGGTATGGAAAGGTTAGTAACTATCGCCTTGATCGCCTTTTTTGGTATTTCCCTGGCCTATACCCTGTTGTTTTATGGCACTGCAAACCCTGGCGTGGTTGTGTTATTAACTTTCTTTGCCATCCAATTTTTTTCTATAGGTTTTCTATTCGGTAATTTAAGAGCCCTGGCCATGCAACCAGTAGGCCATATTGCGGGAATAGGTGCCGCCATCACCGGATTTATTTCTACCCTAATGGCGGTTCCTTTAAGTACCTATATCGGTAGTTTTATTTCAGATACTGCCCTACCTCTATTTATTGGCTTTTCGGTTTGCGGCGCATTATCAATCGGCATCCTTTTTTATTTAAAAACCAAAAAATATGCATAATTATATTGTATATATCGTGTTAGACCTTATCGGACTGGTACTCATTATTAAATGGGCCATCTTTCAGGTTAAGGAGTACAAATTATTAAAAAATAAGTTGGATTTTTTTAGATTTCGACGTTTTAAATTTTTTGTAATTGCTATGGTAATACTCTTAGTACCTCTAATTGTAATTAACCTTACCTCCATAGAAGAAATCAATCATTTAGCAAGTACGGAGATCGAAGCAAATAATTATATATATGCCATCTTGGTATCGTTTCTTATCAGTAGCATCTGGCTCATTTATATTGTGAGGCTAGATATTTTTGATAAAGAAAAGAAGCGCTATATTCTACTGGTATTGATACTATCCGTATTGCTCACCCTCTTTACCGAATACCCATATGCATTTATTCATCGCTTAGGTTTTACCGATTCATTGAACCCTTTTGACAGCTTTATTTATAATGTTTTTGGAATTGGCCTTATTGAAGAAACCATAAAACTAATACCCCTACTGATCATCTTAAAATTTACAAAAGCTATTGATGAACCCTACGATTTTATATTATATGCCTCGGCTTCTGCTTTAGGCTTTGCTTTTGTTGAAAATTCAATGTATCTCAATTTATACGGTTTAGACATCATTAATGCTAGGGCTTTATATGCCACCGTGGCGCACATGACCTTTAGCTCTATGATCGCTTATGGCCTGTTTTTAATCAAATTTAAGCATTCTAGCTACCACCCTATTTTAGTATTTGCGGTTTTCTTTTTCTTTGCTATCTTCTCACATGGGTTTTACGATTTTTGGCTGATTAACAAATTTGTATCTGACTATAGCGGATTGACAACCTTGTTTTTCCTGGCGACCATCCATATTTGGTTTTCCATTAAGAACAATACTATGAATACTTCTAATTATTATGATGAAACTAAAAAGATAAATAATGATAGATTAAAGATCTATTTGATCATCAGCCTGCTTTCTATTTTTATGTTGTCTTATATATATGTTGCTCTTGAATCAAATAGCGAGAAAGCAAACCTCTTTTTTATGAGATCGGTTTTGGTCTATGGATATATTATATTTTACCTGATCGTAACATTGACCAAATACGACCTGGTAAAAGGATTGCTAAAGCCATTTAAATGGGACTTACGGTTTTTTATTCCTAAGATCAGAAAGTGAATATTCCGGAAATGATATTATATCAGGGTAGTATTCCGGAATTCTTCCTAGGAAGAAATATTAATAATTATACATATCTGATTATCAATTATATAATAATGCTTAATTAAACAATTTTATTGCTCTATACTAGTTGCTTCCACCGAAACAATCTCTAAATCTTCAACGAACACATTTACTTCAATGGGATTACAACATACCTCACAATCTTCTATATATTGCTGATGCCGAAAACCGGTATCAAATACCATTGATATATTTTCCCAGCAATAGGGACATTGAAAAAAATGTTCCTCCATTTCCTTTATACATTTGTAGCCAGCCAATCGCCTACTTCACTGGTCTTGTAGGCTTTATCTTTTCCGGAAAGATCTTCCGTAACGATGCCTTCAGTTAAGGACCTGTTAACCACAGTTTTAATAGCTTCAGCCTCCTGATGTAATCCAAAAGCATCCTCAAACATCATAGCCGTCGATAATACGGCTGCTAAAGGGTTAGCAATATCTTTACCTGTAGCTTGTGGATAGGAACCATGTATCGGTTCAAATAATGAAGTATGCATTCCAATGGAAGCTGATGGCATTAGGCCCATAGAACCGGAAATCACAGAAGCTTCGTCGGTTAAAATATCTCCAAAAAGATTTTCAGTGATTAACACATCATATGAATTGGGCCATTGAACAAGACGCATGGCCACTGCATCGACAAATTCATAGCTGACTTCCACCTCGGGATAGTCTTTTTCCATGGCCTGTACGGTTTCTCTCCATAAACGTGAAGTTTCAAGCACATTGGCCTTATCTACACAACATAACTTTTTTGATCGTGACATTGCCATTTCAAAACCTTTTTTCGCCAATCTTTTAACTTCTTCTCTGGTATAGACACAATTATCAAAGGCTGTCTCACCGCCATCCCTCCTACCTTTTTCGCCAAAGTAAATACCTCCAGTCAGTTCTCGTAAAAATACCAGGTCAGTACCTTCGATGCGTTCTTTTTTTAAGGGTGAATTATCAATTAAAGATGGAAATGTAAAGGTAGGTCGTACATTGGCAAACAAGCCCAACTTCTTACGCATTTTCAACAGGCCTTGTTCAGGGCGTACTTTTGCACCAGGGTCATTGTCGTATTTGGGGTGGCCAATAGCGCCAAATAATACCGCATCTGCTTGCATGCATATGTTATGCGTTTCATCGGGATAGGGTTCTCCAACAGCATCTATCGCTGTGGCACCTGTTAAAGCGGAAGTCCATGTTATGTCATGATGAAACTTTTTGGCTATCGCATTACTCACTTTTACCGCCTGATCTATGACTTCAGGCCCAATACCATCTCCTGCTAAGAGCGCTATATTTAATTTCATATCTAAATTTCAGTATTTTAAAATCTTTAGGGATCAATTTCTTAAATAATATTCAACATTTTTTGAGTAGCCTGAATGGCGGATACCGTCTGGTCCGAATCCAAACCACGTGTTTTGAATTCTTTTGTATCGTTTTTCCAGGTAATGATCGTTTCACACAAAGCATCTGAATGGCTTCCAGGAGGAATCCTAACGGCATAGTCGATCAATTCTGGCAAAGCCAGTTTCTTTTTGCTGTAAATACCTCTAATGGCATTCATAAAGGCATCAAATTGCCCATCGCCCGTTGCATTTTCCTCAAAAGTTTCTCCATTAATAACTAAGGAAACTGTTGTAGAGGGTCTCAGTCCTTTAGAATGTGTTAGCACATACGACTTCACTTTTACCTTTTCTATATAAGAGTTACTGTCTAAGACATCCGAAATGATATAAGGCAATTCTTCTCTGGTGACCACCTGCTTTTTATCTCCTAATTCTATGATCCGATCAGTAACTTTTTTCAAATCGTCATCATTTAATTGTAAACCCAGTTCCTGTAAATTCTTCTGAATATTTGCCTTTCCGGATGATTTCCCTAAGGCATATTGACGTTTTCTACTGAAGCGTTCGGGTAACAAGTCATTAAAATAGAGGTTCTTCTTGTGATCGCCATCGGCATGTATACCGGCAGTTTGAGTAAAAACATTTGCACCTACGATCGGTTTATTGGCAGGAATCATGATTCCTGAAAAAGTCTCTACCAACTTACTCACTGAATACAAAGCTTTTTCATTAATACCTATTTCTACCGAAGGTACATAATCATTGATAACGGCTACTACACTTGCCATAGGTGCGTTTCCTGCCCGCTCCCCCATTCCGTTTACCGTTAAATGGAGCCCGTCGGCTCCTGCTTTTAAAGCTTCTAAAACATTGGAGACACTTAGGTCATAATCGTTATGTGCATGAAAATCAAAATGAAGTCCGGGATACTTATTTCTTATTTCTGATACATATTCAAACGATTCTACAGGAGTTAGAATGCCTAACGTATCGGGCAACATAATGCGTTTTATGGGTTGCGTAGCCAGAAAGTCTAAAAATTCAAAGACATAGTCCTTAGAATTGCGCATTCCATTACTCCAATCTTCCAAGTATACATTCGTAACAATACCTTCTGTTTTCGCCATCAAAACAACTTTTTCAATTTCCTTAAAATGCTGTTTTATAGTCTTTTTAAGTTGATATTTTAAATGGTTTAATGAACCTTTTGTCAGCAAATTTTGCGTCTTGGCTCCTGTTCTTTTCATCCACTCTAATGATACTCCGTCATCCACAAAGGTCAATACTTCAACGGCATCAATATATCCATTTTTTGAAGCCCATTCCGTCACTTTTTTTACGGCTTGAAATTCCCCTTCTGACACCCTGGCGGAAGCAATTTCTATCCTATCTACCTTTAATTCTTCCAACAACAGTTGTGCTATGGTTAATTTTTCTGAAGCAGAGAACGACACGCTTGAGGTTTGCTCACCATCGCGCAATGTGGTATCCATTATTTCAATTCTCTTTATAGCCATTTAAATGGGAAGGTCTTTGGCAAATTCTTGTATATCGTTTTTCATATTCTGCAGATAATCAATATCATCAAAACCATTCAGCATATTTTGTCTTTTATAATTGTTGATATCAAAAGATTCTTTTGCGCCTGTAGATGCTATTGTAATTGTCTGTTCAGGGAGGTTTACTTCTATTTCAACAGAAGGATTATCGTATACTGCCTTAAAAATTTGATCTAAAAATGGGGCACTCACCTGGACCGGTAATACACCGATATTCAAACAGTTATTCTTAAATATATCAGCAAAAAAACTCGAAACTACACATCTGAATCCGTAATCATACACCGCCCATGCTGCATGTTCCCTTGAAGAACCTGAACCGAAATTCTTGCCTCCTACCAATATTTTTCCACTATAGATGGGATTATTCAATACAAAATCTGTTTTAAGAGTGTTATCCGGATTATACCTCCAATCACGAAACAGGTTGTCGCCAAACCCTTTGCGCTCGGTTGCTTTTAAAAACCGCGCAGGAATGATCTGGTCAGTATCTACATTTTCTAAGGGTAACGGAACCGCGGTACTTTTTAATATGTTGAATTTATCGTAAGCCATTCTTGTGATTATGTTTATTATTATGTGATTTTCACTATCAGATTAGAGTCCTGGGATCTGTTACTCTACCCATAACGGCTGCAGCTGCAGCTACCAGCGGACTCGCCAGCATAGTCCGGGCACCAGGCCCCTGTCTGCCCTCAAAATTTCTATTTGAAGTACTTACGGCATATTTACCAGCCGGAATTTTATCATCGTTCATTGCCAAACAAGCAGAACAACCGGGTTGCCTCAATGAAAACCCAGCTTTTGTGATAATATCGAGTATTCCTTCTTTTATAATTTGATCTTCAACCACATGTGATCCCGGAACTAACCATACGGTAACATTATCGGCCTTTTTTCTTCCTTTGACAATAGAAGCAAAGGCACGGAAATCCTCTATTCTTCCATTGGTACAACTTCCCACAAATACATAATCCACTTTTTTACCGATCATGGCTTCATTCTCTGCATAGCCCATATAGGTTAATGATTTTGCATAGGTTGCCTTACCACCTTCAATACTTTCAGCTAAAGGAATGCGTTGTGAAATACCAATACCCATACCTGGATTTGTTCCATAGGTGATCATAGGTTCAATATCACTGCCCTTAAAAGTTATTTCTTTATCAAATTGAGCATCAGCATCTGTTTTCAATGTTTTCCAATAGGCCATGGCCTTATCCCATGCTTCATCATTAGGGGCGAATGGACGTCCTTTAATATAATCAAATGTCTTTTTATCGGGAGCGATCATACCACCGCGGGCACCCATCTCAATACTTAAATTACAAACGGTCATACGCCCTTCCATAGACATGTCTTCGAAGACGTTCCCCGCATATTCCACAAAATAACCGGTTGCTCCTGAAGTTGACAGTTGAGAAATAATATACAATGCAACATCTTTAGAGGTAACGGCTCTACTCAATTTACCCATCACATTGATACGCATCTTTTTAGGCTTTGGCTGCATAATGCACTGTGTTGATAATACCATTTCAACTTCTGAAGTGCCTATACCAAAAGCAATCGCACCAAAGGCGCCATGAGTTGATGTATGAGAATCACCACAGACAATTGTTGCCCCGGGTAAGGTAATGCCATTTTCGGGGCCTATTACGTGAACAATTCCATTATTCTGATGTCCGAGTCCCCAATGCCTAATACCATGCTCATTAGAATTATCTTCTAACGCTTTTAGCTGCTTCGCCGATAAAGGGTCTTCTACAGGTAAATGCTGGTTGATTGTTGGGGTATTATGGTCGGCCGTTGCAAAGGTTCTCTCAGGGTACAGCACTTTTATACCTCTGTTTTTTAGTCCTAAAAAGGCAACCGGACTGGTTACTTCGTGAATTAGGTGCCGGTCTATAAAAAATACATCGGGCCCATCTTCAATTTTTCGGATAACATGCGAATCCCATACCTTATCAAACAATGTTTTACTCATATTTATGGTTGCTTTTTATAGTGACTTTTAAAGTCTGGCGAAATTAGATAATAAAACTTATTTCGAATTGATAAATGTATAAAAAACTACTTTTTCCATCAATCATTTATAAGGTTAAAGTATCTGACTATTAAACTTTTATGTAATTAAAAATTGTGATGCCCAAAATTTTTTTTCATTCCAACGAAATCGAATATTTTATGCTTAAATATTATGGAATATTAAATGGTTGCAAGGTGATTTAAACTAAATAATAATATAATAAAAAAACCTGCCAAATTATGGCAGGTTTATTATGAAATTTAATAAGGTATCATCTTAAAAGGCAAAATAAAAAATTAACCATTAAGTTGAATTTATAGGTTCGCTTTTTAAATTACAGCCANTCTAANAAATAGTCCATCATCTCTTCTTTCAAGTCATAATGCAATTTGATATAAGTTCGCATATCATCACGTAATGTACTTTGTTCATTGATCAATCTTCCATCTATCTCTTCTTGGAAATTTGCTCTATTTACATTTTTCATTTTTGCCTTACACCTATGTGCTAATTTTGAAATAGCATCTTTCTCAATCATTATACGGTTTTGAAACATTTCCAAGGGTTTGGTTGCTTCCTTACTAAATTCTCTACCTGCAATTTCCTCCAATTTTTCCTGAAAAGTATCCATTTCACTAAAATGAAATCGCAACTCTCTTCTCCATGTTTCTAAATTAAACTTTAAATCACTTAAATATAATACTTTAGTCTGCATATCTCTTAAATTTTAATTGTTAGTATTTTCTTTTATTAGTGCTTCTTGTATATTATGCGGTACTGGTTGATACGATGAAAATTTTGAGCTAAATGTAGCCCTTCCTTGTGTTAAAGATCGCAAGTCTGTTGAATATCCATACAATTCAGCAGAGGGTGTTAAACTCTTTAATATTTGATACTGCCCATTGCTTTCAAATCCTTGAATAATAGATCTTCGCGACTGCAAGTCGGTCATCACATTCCCCACCATTTCTTCCGGTGCCTTTACTATTAACTCTTGTACAGGTTCTAATAATTTTGGATTTGCATTTAAAAAGGCTTCCTTAAAAGCGTGTGCCCCGGCAATTTTAAATGAAATATCATTAGAATCAACGGAGTGCATTTTACCGTCATAAACCATGACCCTTACATCCCGTACGTACGATTTGGTAAGAGGCCCTTCTTCCATAACTTCCAATACACCTTTCATGATCGATGGTAAATAACGCAGGTCAATTACACCACCTACAATGCAATTGTAAAATATAAGTTTACCACCCCAAGGCAAATCTACTTCTTCTTTACCCCTAAGATTAAAACCTTCGGGCTCTGCTATGCCTTCGTGCCACGGTTCAATTTTTAAATGGACTTCTCCAAACTGCCCAGAACCGCCTGACTGTTTTTTATGTTTATAACTTGCTGTGGAAGAACGTTGTATCGTTTCCCTGTACGCGATTCTTGGCTGTTCAAATTGAGCCTCAATGCCATACATGTGTTGTAAGGTCCATTTTATTGTAGCCAAATGCAATTCACCCTGGCAACCCAATAATTGCTGTTTTAATTCCCTTGAATATTCTACTACAACCGTTGGATCCTGGCTGTGAATTTTCCGAAGCGCTTCATGCAATTTTTCTTCATCCTTTTTGTTAACTGCACTCACAGTTTTTTTAATTCTCGGGTCAGGGTATTGGATAGGTTTGATAGTAATCTCTTTTCCGGGAGTATGGAGTGTATCGGTGGTTTCTGTAAATTTCAGTTTTAAAGTTGCTCCAATATCTCCAACGGTCAATTTTGATACCGCTTCTCTATTTTTACCATCCATGATATAAAGCTGATTCAGAATTTCAGTTTCTTCATTTCGTGAATTCACCAGTCTATCATTCAATTTGACTTCACCTGATTTCACTTTAAAAAATGTGACTTGCCCTAAATTTGGTTGATATACCGTCTTAAATACAAAAAGTGCAGTTGGAGCTTCTTTTTTACGGATTATAGTATCTCCTTCTACACTTTGTTCTTCTTTTAGATCGGCCGCAGCCGGAGCTACATTGTCAATGAAGCCCATTAATCTTCCTGTGCCCATATCATTCAAAGCAGATACACAAAATACCGGGAACAGTTCATGGTTTAACATACCGGCTTTAATACCCTGGCGCATTTCATCTTCATTCAAGGTACCTTTATCAAAAAATAACTCAAGTAATTCTTCATCATTTTCAGCTGCTTTTTCTACCAGTTCATTATGCAATTGATCTGCCAACTCTTTTTGATCTTCAGGAATTTCCAGTTTTTCAGGCTTCCCTCCTTCAGGGGAAAATTTATACAATTTCATTTTCAATACATCGACAATGCACTGTGCACCATCCATTATAATAGGATATTGAATTTTAACTGCGTTATTGCCCACCAGGCTTTTTATACTTTTAAAGCTTTCATCAAAATTAGCATTCGGATGATCTATCTGATTGATAACAAAAAGTGTTGGCTTTAAATATTTATCTATATAATTCCAGATGATCTCTGTACCTACTTCAACACCGTTTTGTCCATTAATAACAGTAACAACAGTATCAACAACTCTAATTGAAGAAATTATTTCACCAATAAAATCATCCAACCCCGGGGTATCAATGATATTAATTTTGTAATTACGCCATTCTGTATGCAACGGTGTGGCGAAGATTGAAGTTTGGCGTTCTTGTTCTATTTCGTGGTAATCAGCAACCGTATTTTTTTGTTCAACCGTGCCCCTTCTATTGAGTAATCCGGCTTCAAAGAGCATGGTTTCGGCTAAGGTTGTTTTACCACTGCTATGCGCTCCTACGAATGCTACATTTTTAATGTGCTTATCGTCATATATTTTCATAAATTCAAGTTTTAATTAGAAGCTATAAATCTACCCATTTTATAGAATTGAAAAAATGATTTTTGTTAGGTTTTTGTTGAATTTATTTTATTCCAACTATATATTGTACTAAACTTGGAGGAATTTTTTTATCACTCTTTAGCTAAGCTATTGGCTTTCAATCTAATTCAAGAATACTAGTTCAATTCTTTTACAAAACAAGAAACACTAAATTATTTTTTGTTATTGTTTTAAGTGTATGAAATTAAAAAATTATTTTCTTTTTTCTTTATATTTTCTAATTTCTTTTCGATAGTTTCTACAATCTTACAAAATTCCTATGATCTCGAAGCCTATTCACTGTGTCTGTAACATTTTTAAGAGTACGAGTTTGAGGCATTTCACGTAGGTCTTAGATCATTCTACAAGGTAAAATCAACAGCAATGGAAATACTACTCCAGCAAGTGTAAATTTCGAACCATCGTTAACAAATTTCCTATATTTAGTACTCAATTAATTCTTTTAAAGCAATCAGCAGGCGACTTTTACCAAGATATTGCTCTTCTAATTGAGATACAAAAGGTATCGGAGTTTCCATACTGGCAACACGTGTGACCGGGGCATCTAAATATTCAAAACAATTCTCGTGGATCAATGAAGAAATATCACTGGCAATACCTCCGAATAATGAATCTTCCTGCACAACCAGCGCTTTTCCTGTTTTCCTAACCGATGCAAAGATAGTTTCTGTATCGAGTGGTTGCAGACAGCGCAAATCTATAAGATCTGCAGAGATATAAGGATTCGATCCGAGTGTTTCTATTGCCCAATGTACTGCGGCTCCAAAAGCAATAATTGTAACTTCATTGCCTTTTTGTAACATGGAAGCTTCACCAAAAGGCAGTGTATAATATCCCGTAGGCACTTCTTGCCGTATACTTCGATACAAACCTTTATGTTCAAAAAATAATACCGGATTTGGGTCATTGATCGCCGTTGCTAACAATCCTTTGGCATCATAGGGAAATGCGGGATAGACCACTTTTAATCCTGGAGTTTTTGTAAACCATGCTTCATTTGTCTGGCTGTGAAATGGGCCCGCTCCTACTCCTGCCCCACAAGGCATTCTAATGACTACATCGGCTTGCTGCGACCATCTATAATGCGATTTTGCTAATAAATTTACAATGGGATTAAATCCTGTACTCACAAAATCAGCAAATTGCATTTCTACGATCGATTTTATTCCATTGACCGACAAACCATAAGCAGCAGAAACAATTGCTGATTCACAAATAGGTGTATTTCTAACACGCTCTTTACCAAATAGCTCCATAAAACCTTCAGTAATTTTAAAAACACCACCATATTCAGCAATATCCTGCCCCATGATCACCAAATCTTTATGTTTTTCCATAGACTGTTTTAGCCCTTGTGAAACGGCATCAACGAAACGAATATTTTCAATAGATACTTCGGTCTTAACCTCCTGATATTGAAACTCTTTATAGACATCATTTAATTCATTAGTTATATTTGGAACCATCAGCTCTTCATCATTTGCAATCTTCCAGTTTTCGTCAATTTCATTGCTCAATCCTTTTTTTAATGATAGGATATCGTCCAGTGATATTAAGTTTTCGTCTAAGAGGTATTTTTGGAAATTCTTAAGCGGGTCTTTTTTTGCCCAATCCTCAATTAATTCTTTCAGAACATATTTTGTGCCACTAGCCTCTTCATGACCGCGAATTCTAAAGGTTTTTAGTTCAAGTAAGACAGGACGTGGATTTTTGCGCATACTCTTTGCCAAAGCAGATACCTTATGATATAATTTTAAGACATTATTCCCGTCTATAATATGTGTTTCCATACCATAACCGATACCTCTATCCGCTAAGTTCTTACAATTGTATTGTTCATTACTAGGTGTAGATAATCCATACCCATTATTTTCGACACAAAACAATACGGGTAAATTCCATACAGAAGCAACGTTTAAAGCTTCATGAAAATCACCTTCACTGGTACCTCCATCTCCGGTAAATACAGCACATATCTTATTGTTCTTTTGCAAGAGATTTGCTAATCCAATTCCATCAGCAACACCCAATTGAGGGCCTAAATGTGAGATCATTCCTACAATATGATACTCTTGGGCTCCAAAATGAAAACTTCTGTCCCTACCTTTGGTGAAACCGCTTCCTTTTCCTTGCCACTGAGCGAATAATTTATATAATGGAATACCACGTGATGTGAAGACACCTAAATTTCTATGCATAGGTAAAATGTATTCATCCTTTTCCAATGCTGCAGTAATACCTACAGCAATTGCTTCTTGCCCAATACCACTAAACCATTTTGAAATTTTTCCCTGACGGAGTAATATCAGCATCTTTTCCTCTATCATGCGAGGTTTAAGCATGGCTTTATAGAGTTCTAACAATTTTTTATTAGAAAGGTTCTTCTTTATAAAAATCATTTAACAGGAATAAAAAATCTCCTTCAAAAGTATTGAAAGAGATTTGATAAAAAAAATATTCATCACGATAAACCCGGACAAATTAATGTAGTCATAAGAAGATCGAAAAAGTATGATTATTATAGGGCATAACCTGTGTTAAAATCCCCTGGATTTCAATCGGAATAACTAAAAGATTAGATTTTATAATCATCAAAGATGGCATGCATTAAGCGTTTTTTATCGTTGATTACCTCTTCTAATGAGATAGAGGTTTCCGTACGTAATACGCCCGTAATATTATCAATATTGAAAATAACATCTTTAGCATGTTTAGTATCTCTTGCTCTAATTTTGCAAAATACTGCAAACTTACCCGTAGTCAAATGTGCTACGGTTACTTCAGGAATTTTATGCAGATCGTCAATAACACGTTGTGTAAATGATGATTTTTCAATAAATAGACCTATGTAGGCTATAAATGAATAATTCATTTTATCATAGTCAACCGTTAAGGTGGAACCTTTAATAACACCTTCATCTTCCATTTTTTTTACCCGTACATGGATCGTTCCGGCAGATACCAGTAATTTTTTTGCAATATCAGTAAAGGGTGTTCTCGCATTCTCGATAAGCATATCGAGAATCTGGTGGTCTATTTCATCTAATTTAAATTTGGCCATTTTATTGTATTTTTAATATATGATTAGATTCGCTAAACTTTATTCAACAAATTTAATAAATTAATATTAATTTTCAATCATTTCTTGAAAAGTCTCTTTATTAGTAAAAGTCTTCCCTTTCATATCGATATAACTGTTCGCATTATAATCAGCCAAAATATTAACGTGCACTATGCTTGGCTTAAAAATGATGTTAGAATCCAACAATTCTTCTTTAAAAACGATTCCAATGTCAACTTTTTTATTGATATCTTTTAAGTACACATTATTATAGATGCGGTCCAAATACTTTTTTTCATTATTAGGAATATCAAAATATGACTTGTGATTTTTAAAAATACCCTCAGCAATATATTCTAACCCTGCTAATAATGCAATGAAATTATATTTTCTAACCTCTTCCCGATCATAATCATCTTTGCAATGGCCTGCTTCAATTAAAATCGTGTTATAACCAGCTTTTTGGAAGTTATCACCTGTTGCTGTCGGATAAAATTCATCGGTGTATCTTCCTATTTGATTGGAAATGATCTTTTTAAGCACCGTATTCATAGCTGCGATTACTGACATCGTTAGTATCCTGCCTCCTGTAATTGTTCTGGCTTTATCTTCTGATGGTGCTAAAAAAGATATCGTTGCTGGCAGATTTTGTTCTCCTACACTAAAAATTGTGCGTTGATCATGTAAATTAAAGCAAAATTTGGGCTTGACTTGCTTTAAAATTGTGTTCAAAACTCTGCTTTCAGGTGCCTCTAATGCTACCGCATCCCTGTTCAGATCTATTCCCTGGGCATTTTTCCGGGTATATGCTTCTGCCCCATCGGGATTTAATAGTGGGATGAATATCAAAGTACAATTGTTTAGTATCTTATCAATCAGCACTTGGTTCTTTCCGGGATTTATAAAAAGCTGAAACAGGTCAAATAATACTTTGGTTCCTGTGCTTTCATTGCCATGCATTTGTGACCAGAAAAGGATATGGGTGTTACCTGTACCAATGCTCACTTTATGAATCGGGACTTTATCAAATGATTCCCCAATCTGATCGACACGAAACAAAGTCGGTAATTTTTTTAAGAGCGGTCTTATCATATCAAAAGTGACTCGCCTACCAAATAGTTTTTGTTCCTTATGTTGCTGGTACCAATCAGTTATATATTGAATATTCAATGACATCATTTTACAAAAGTAAGTAATCAAAAGTTTACAATTGTAACTTTAACAGCAAAAAAATAATTGAAAAATTGTATTTATAATTTACATTTGTATTTAAATTCAAAATATATAATATAAATAATTTATTATCAGTAATATAATTATAGTTAAATAAAGTGATATATTAACTTATTTGCAACTTTAACACTATAAAAGTCAATGAAATTAAAAATAATAATTACATTTGTAACTAAGAAATATCGCGATGATCAATAATTTAGAATTTGCTGAACGCATAAAAAAAATAATGGACCATTACCAATTATCTGCCGCTGCCTTTGCCGATAGAATTGGTGTGCAACGATCTAGTATTTCGCACTTGCTCTCGGGCAGAAACAGGCCCAGTTTAGATTTTGTTTTAAAAGTATTGGATGTTTTTCCTGCTATTGAATTGTATTGGCTATTAAATGGGAAAGGAACTTTCCCTAAGTCAGACATGGCTCCTACCGTGATTTCGGATGACCACATTCGTACAATTGGGCAGGAGACTACTACCATGTCGAATGAAATAGACCGTATCATTATATTGTATAAAGATGGTACTTTTAAAAATTATACACCGGGAACCAAAAAAAATCCTGAGTAAAGTACCCAGGATTTTTATTATCTTTATAAGAAGGCGAAACTTATTCTTCTTTAAACAAGCCTGCTAATTGCTTGAATCCATCTGAATCTACATCGCTCACACTGTTTGCTAACTTCATTATTTTTACAGGGTCCATTTTGTCACCCAAAACTCGTACTAAGGCAAAACCTTGTGTTTTATCTGAAGCATATACAATTACTTCATCCATTAATTCATCAGTTCCTTCATATTTTATAAGAATGTTTCTGCCTTTATCTTTTACACGCATCAACTCTTTAAATTTAGGGTTCTTTAAAATAGTTTTCACCTTTTCTTTTTCCAGCGCATATTCAGCATCATTATTACCATCTTTCTTAAAAGCTAAGATGTTAAACTTTTTAAGTGATGCCAGGGTTTCTTTCTCTTCAGGTGTAACATCTTCCTTTAGTTTTAGGACACTCGCCGGTACATCCAACGAAATAAAACTTTTGTTTTCCTGACTATCAATATAATATTTCTGCAAGGATGCCTCGCTGCTACATGCAATACTTGTTGCTAATAGTACAAATGCTCCAATATAAAATGCGATTTTCTTCATCTGCTTTGTTTTAATTTTTTTCTTTCACTTTTTTAAGATGTTCTCCACCTTTGATATTCATCTTATTTGTTAATTCAGATATCTTATTTAGATCTATATCACCGGTTATAGAAACAATTACAGCCTCTGGCTTACGATCTTCATCTCCCATATGCTTACTGATACCGTCTACAAACATAAATAGTTCGGTTACGTGGTTTTCATCTCTGCCTTCCTTAATATAGATCTTTACATTTCCGTCCTTGTCTTTCACGCGCATCAACTCTGAAAGTTGATTGGAAGATTTTAAATAACTTGCTACTTTAGCCTTCATCTCTGTTGCTATAGCTGCATTTTCAGTTGCAAAAACTCGTAAGCTATTTAAACTTTCTACCAAATTAATATACTCCTGGGCATCTTTATCGTCACTATCTACATCAATCTGTCCTAATAATTTAAAGGCGCGTTTATTAATAATCACTGAAGATACATCATCCATATCTTCAAATTTATCAAATACTGATTGTGCAAAAGTGAATAAAGGCATTACAGCCAACGCCAGGGCAATAATTACTATTCTGGTTTTCATTTTTCTATTTTTATTTATTGTTGTTTTCATTTTTCTATTTTTTATTGTTTTTTAATTGTAAAAATGTGTTCGCCATCTGTAAATTCGGTAAACATTAACCATTTTATATGGCTCGGTTCATTTTTTCTATTTATTTGTTTTAAAAACTTTGTTTTGTGCTTTTTCGAACTCTTGTAAGCCGGCAACTGCAACGCTATTCCCCTTATTTAGATTTTGAGATATGAGTTGGAATGCTTTTTGAGTTTCCTGATAAGCAAATTCAGCTTCCTGACGTTCTTTATCACTAAGTCCGTCAGCATCATTAATGGAATATATACTAAAGAATAGTACAACTGCCGCTGCTATTGATAACCATTTCCAATTCGTTCTGCTAGGTTTTAAAGGAATGGATTTCGTAAATCGCTCTGTACTGCTTTCACTAAAATAATTGAATAATGCTTTGTATTCTAACAGATGTACAGGTATATTTTCTTGTTGAAAATATTCTTTTAGTACTTGTTCTTCTGCTAAGGAAGTCTCAACATTTTCATATTTTTCAATGAGTTTTTCTATGTTAGCTAATTCCATAGTTGTGTTGTTTTATTAATTGTTCTCTAATTGTTTTTCTCGCCCTAGACAATGCTACGCGCACTGCTGTTGGTTGTAAGTCAAGAATCTTGCCAATCTCATCATATTCATAATTCTCAATGTCTCTTAACTGTATGATCATTTTTTGTTTTTCAGGTAGTGTTTCTATAAGGTCGTGGACTTTACTAACGCTATCCTTTAATTCTATATCGCGTTGCAACGAGATATTATTGTCTTTATAATTGCTATGAACCAAGGTTAAATTATTGGAACGCTTTGCTTTTAGTTGATCGAGGCAATAATTTTTTGTCATGGTCATCGCAAAAGCTTCAACATTTTTATAATCCTCTAACTTATTCTTATTCTTCCATAATTTCAAATACAATTCCTGTGTTGCATCTTCCGCTTCATCAGTCGAAACCAATAATCTTTTAGCCAATCTAAAAACTTTATCCTTAAAGGGCAATACAGTATGTAAAAATTCCGTTTGCTTCATTAGTGGTTTTGGTTGATTGTATTCCTTAATTATTGCAATACATCTTTACGACGAACAAGATAGTATTTTGTTACATTTCAATTAAAATCAGTAATTATTTTTATTAAATTGCGACTATTAAATAAATAAATTAAAATTATGATTAAAAATTTTGTTTTATCAGCTTTAACTATCCTTACCTTACTATTTATTAGCTGTAACAAAAACGAAACCGTTGTTGATCCTGGTGTTACACTTAATAGCGAAGTTAATGATTTTGTATGGAAAGCCATGAATCATTGGTATTTCTGGCAATCTGACGTAGCAAATTTAGATGATGCCAAGGATGATGATATAGATGCATATCATACATTCTTAAATGGTTTTTCCGATTCTGAAGATCTTTTTAACAGCTTATTGAACACTTCTCTCGACGATTTTTCATGGTATATTCCGGATGTAGAAGCTCAATTAAATGCATTCAGAGGAATAACTTTATCGTATGGTATTGAAATACCAAGAACTGTAGTGTCCTACGATGCTAATAATAATATTGTCATATTTGTAGCGTATGTAGTTCCCGGATCTCCCGCTGACCTGGCCGGGATTGAAAGAGGAGATCTCATTTATAAGGTTGATGGAACGGTATTGAACACAAATAACTTTTTACTATTGAATAACCTTTTTAGTGAAACTTCCATTTCACTGGGGATAGCTAATTTTGACAATGGCAACTTGGTTCCAAAAGGGAATGATGTTTCTCTTAATGCCGTTGAAGTTACTGAAAATCCGGTTCATTTTTCTTCAATAATTCAAGAAGGTGGAAAAAAAATTGGCTATTTGGTTTATAATGGATTTAGAAGTACATATCACGATGAGCTCAATCAGGTATTTAGTACATTTAAAGCTCAAAATATAGACGAATTGGTGTTAGATCTTAGATATAACGGAGGGGGTTCCGTTCTAACATCCGCTTATCTTTCAAGCATGATAGAAGGTAGTAAAGCTGATGGTACAACTTTTGCGCTATTAACCTATAATGCTAAAAGAAATGTCGAGAATGGGGTTGTATATCCGTTTTATAATGAAGCTGCTTTATTCAACAAAGTAACCGGAGAATTCGCAAACACTTTTATTCCAATTGCCCGTCTTAGCAATTTATCAAGAGTATATGTCTTAACATCTGATAAAACGGCTTCTGCCAGTGAAATGATCATTAACGGATTGCGTCCTTCTATGGAAGTAATTACAGTAGGAACAACGACCGTGGGTAAAAACGAAGGATCAAATACCTTAGTGGATGCACCTGCAACAAGTAGTAGACAAATATATTTGAATACAGATGGTAGAAATCCAGATCACACGGTAGGTATGCAACCCATTACTTTCCAGATATTTAACAGTTTAAACCAGAGTGACTATTCTGATGGTTTTGCTCCAACGATTGAAGTTGATGAGATTGACTTTACAGCAAACATTCTCCCATTCGGTGATACAAATGAAGCCCTTCTAAGTACGGCAATTAATAATATTACAGGGGCGGTAGCAAAATCAGCAGCGTTGAGGCCGAAATTGGCGGTTCGTAAGCTTGGTACTATTGCAAAGAAAAAGTTTTCGGAAGAAATGTATATTTTACCGGAAGAGGAAAAGTTGATCAAAGAAAAAAGTAACTAATGGATGTAGTATTTTGATAGAGCAAATAACATTTATAAAATGCTGAATATTTAGCTCTGTTCAAAACCGATAAATTAGAAAGCCTGTATGTTACAGGCTTTTTTTATTTCAACTATATTTGCATACTATAGTTAGATACATTTATATGCGAATAGATAAATATCTTTGGACCGTACGTTATTATAAAACACGCAACCAGGCTTCCGAGGCCTGTAAAAAAGGGCATATAAAAATTAATGAGATAAATGCGAAACCCTCTAAAGAAGTCTTTATTGGTGAAAAGATTGGTGTCCGTAAAAATCAGATCAATTATGAATTGGAAGTGTTAGACATACCTCCAAGCCGCGTTGGGGCAAAGCTGGTCGATTTGTATAGAAAAGATATAACACCAAAGGAAGCATTTGAAAACCAGGAATTATTAAGAGCTTCAAAAGAGTACTATCGCAAAAAAGGAACCGGCAGGCCTACTAAAAAAGACAGGCGAGATATGGACGGTTATGTTGACTGAAGTCGGTGGCAAATCTTCAGCCAGTAGTTCAAAATAATAATAAATTGTATAATGGATTAAAAATTCTAAATGAAAAAATTTGATACTGCTTTTTGGGAAAGCAAGTATAAGAATAATACTACCGGATGGGATATTGGACATATTTCGAAGCCTTTAAAGGCATATTTTGCACAACTTGAAGATAAAGACTTGTCAATTCTTATTCCCGGTTGTGGCCATGGCTATGAAGCTGAATTTCTGCACAACAACGGGTTTAAAAATGTGCATATACTGGATATTGCCGAAAAACCACTGGAAAATTTTAGCGAAAGAGTCCCCGATTTTCCTAAACAACATCTAATTCAGGCAAATTTTTTTGATCATGAAGAGCTTTATGATCTCATTATAGAACAGACTTTTTTTTGCGCGTTAGATCCGGTATTACGAAGTAATTATGCCGAAAAAATGAATGAGTTATTGAAGGCCAATGGAAAGTTAGTCGGATTATTATTCGATTTTCCATTGACTGAGGAAGGCCCACCATTTGGTGGTAGTGCAAAAGAATACAGCACAACTTTCTCATCACTATTCAAAATTAAAGTATTAGAAAGATCGTATAACTCAATTGATAACCGCTTGGGCAAGGAACTATTTATTATATTTGAAAAAGAAAATTTGGAATAAATTATGAGGCGTTCAATAATACTTACCAATACAGAAATTCAACATAAATTAAAACGTATTGCCTTTCAGATATACGAAAATAATTCGGACCAGAAAGAAGTAGTGATAGCCGGTATTGCTAAGAATGGCTATCTGATCGCAAAAAAATTAAAAGTACTGTTGGAAAAAATATCTCCAATAAAAGTCACCATCTGTGAGGTTAAAATCGATAAAAAAAAACCTTTAAATTCAGTAAAAACTTCGATTACGGAGGATACTTATAAGAATAAATCATTAGTCCTGGTAGATGATGTGTTAAATTCAGGAACGACCTTAATGTATGCCGTCAGGCATTTTTTAAATGTACCGCTAAAACAATTCAATACCGCTGTGTTGGTAAATAGGAATCATAAAAAATATCCAGTAAAAGCCGACTTTAAAGGAATTTCACTATCTACTTCATTGCAAGAACACATTACAGTTGATGTAGCAGGCACTAAAATTACAGCGTATTTAAACTAATTTCTTCGACGATTTCTTTTTTGGTCTTATTGTCAATAACAATCGTAACATCTGCTCTCTCGTAGTACACCCTCCGTTCAAATAAATGTTTGGCGATAAATTCTTTAAGGTCAGTAATAGCAATGGCAGAGACCAAAGGCCTTTTTTTCTTATTTTTTGGTTTAGATAATTTATTATAAATTGTTCGTAATGAAGCTTTTAAATAAATACTTCTTGCACTTTTCTTAATGATTTCCATGTTGTTTCCATAACAGGGCGTCCCTCCTCCTACGGCTAAAACAAAATCATTTTCTCGTTGAAGTAATTCGTCTAAATACTTCGTTTCTATCTTTCTAAAATATATTTCACCTTTGGTTCGAAAAATATCAGGTATATTTAATTTTTCTTTTTTGGCTATAAAATCATCCAGATCAACAAAAGGAATACAGTGTTTTTTAGCTATTTTTTTACCTATTGATGACTTACCACTTGCCATATATCCTATCAACACTATTGCCATAAAAATTTGATTTTTAATCTACTGAATTGTGTGGCAAATATCGGAGAAATTTTTTTATAAAATAAGTTGGTAAATAAATATTTGATAGTATATTTGCATCCGAAATTGATTGACCTGGTAGCTCAGTTGGTAGAGCATCTCCCTTTTAAGGAGAGGG
>JGI24023J19991_10001022_pt1 | contig 21954 bp, 21 predicted proteins | sample Cruoilmetagenom1_FD_19991 | JGI IMG/M metagenome (IMG submission 19991) | reverse complement strand
CGCATCTTTTATCAGAATTTTCGTTTCCCCGTTCATTTTTTTCACCCGTTACCTTTTTCGGTTATGCCGCACAAAATATGGCTGTGCTACGACATATCGCCCTGAATTTGTTAAGCCAGGAAAAAAAACCGTGCCTATCCGATTGACACAGGTTGGCATTTTGGGCTATGACCAAGCACATGCTAGACGACCCTCGAACTTTTATAGAATTTCAGCATCTCTTCCCTGATGAAGCGTCCTGCGCTCGCCATCTTGAGCGTATCCGATGGCCGGAAGGTTTCGAATGTCCATCCTGTGGTCAGGTCGGCGATCCGTGGCGTCTTCAAGCCAGACCACGCGTGTTGGAGTGTCGTCAGTGCGGGTATCAGGTTAGCCTTACAGCGGGCACTATCATGCACCGAACACAGCAACCTTTGCATGTCTGGTTTTGGGCTGCATATTTGGTGACAACGCAGACGCCAGGTATGAGCGCCTTGCAGTTCCAACGTCAACTCGGCATCAAGCGCTACGAGACCGCATTTCTGATGCTACACAAACTGCGTGCTGCTATGGTTCGGCCCGGGCGATACCGAATCGGTGCAAAGTGGCCGGTCGAGGTTGACGAAACATTTGTCGGTGGAGCAACCCAGAGGGAAGGACGAGGGCGACACCACAAGACGCTTGTTGTCGGCATGGTAGAAGTACTCCCGCGGAAGAAAGCGATAGGACCTGATCCGAATCTGCCATCCGGACAGCGTCCGCAGCACCGAGGAGGAGATGGCCGCGTATTTATCGCAGGCAGATTGCGCCTTCAGGTGATCCCCAACCGCAAGCAGGAAACGCTGGAACCGATGGTTCTGAATAACGTCCAGCAGAAAGCCGAAGTACGAACCGACGGGTGGAAAGGCTACGACAACTTACACAAGATAGGCTACAACCACATAGCTATGCCAGTACAAGGTGATGAAGCCAAGACTGACCGACATCTCCCAATGATCCACATTGTATTCGGAAGTCTTGCTGCTTGGCTATTGGAAACGCACCACGGAGTCAGCCCAGCCCATTTGCAGGGCTATCTAAACGAATTCGTTTTCCGATTTAACCGGCGCTTCTGGCCAATGGTGGGTTTCGACAGTGTGTTGAAGATTGCCGCTCGAGTGGAATTGATTTAGGGGTCGGGCCAAGCTGGATTCCCCGCTACCAAGGATTTAGGGTAATAAGGGCCGTTTCTTGTGCTTAAAACGATGTTTTTGGGGCCCCAAAGGGTGGTTTGAGAAATAACTGTCAAGAGAAATAGGGCATCATTAGATTAAAAGATTCAATTAATTCGATCTGCCAGCATGAAAGTATTTAACAAAAAATGAAAGAAAAAATCGTAAAAATAGCAGAGAAGATTAAGGCGGGCGGAAAAAACATCATTTTCACAGGTGCGGGCATATCCACTGAGAGCGGCATTCCGGACTACCGCAGCCAGGGAGGAATATGGGACCGATTCCGGCCGGTGTATTTTGATGAATTTATGACGTCCAAAGAATCCAGGAAGGAGTACTGGCGACGATGGGTGGAACTTTACAGGGAATTTCTGCAGGCCGAGCCCAATCCGGCCCACATGACGGTAGCCGAACTGTGCGACGCAGACCTTCTCGATGCGGTAATCACTCAGAATGTAGACGGTCTCCACCAGGCATCCGGAGTTCCCGAGGACAAAATCATCGAACTGCATGGAAACACCCGACGCATTCGCTGCATGCATTGCCGAAAATTGACCCCCACAGATGAAGTATGGAAACGCCTGGCTGAGGGCGACACGGCACCGGAATGTTCTTGCAGCGGTTATCTGAAGCCGGACACCATTTCTTTTGGTCAATCCATGCCTGTAGCTGAAGTCGAGAGAGCAACAGACCTTTCCCGAACCTGTGATTTTTTTATGGTCGTGGGCTCTACGCTCCTAGTTCAGCCCGCGGCACACATGCCCTTTTACGCCAAAAACAATGGTGCCTGGCTTGCCATCATCAACCTCTCCGAGACCCCCTGCGACAACATCTGCGACGTGCTCGTCCAAGAAGAGGCTGGGAAGGTATTGCCCGCGATTCTCGATCAAGTAAAAACAGAGGTCACCCATTAAAGGAAACAACGGTTCCAAATTGGGCCACGGAAACCATTAAAGATAACAGATAAAGGGCTTTAAAGATGTGCTTGCGACGCGTTGAAACCCGCATTTTTGGGGCCAAAAAGGGCAGTTTAACAAAAAACAATTTCAAAGATGCCCGTGCTCGATTTAGGGGTCGGACCAATCTGGATACCCAGCTATAAAGGATTTAGGGAGGAAGTAGGTCCGTTTTCTGTGCCTACAACACGGAAGCACACAGCCCGAAAAGGAAACGCGTGCCGGACATGTTGGGCTGGCTTGCCATGAGCCAACCTCACTGCGGGGAATAGCAACTGGATCTTGTAACGGGCAACTGTGAAGATCCGCACGGAAGCGAGTGCAACCGAAGAACCGGATGTGGGTGCTGTTAGAAAGGCGAACGCCGCAATACCGCACGTCCGGGTCTGGGTAGCGGGCGCCGGGCAACCGGCGTTCCTACCACGAGATACAAATATTGAACAAAATAACCGTGAGATAAAATGTATTATTTGTATTCTGTAACTGGATTGGCATTACTGATTTCTATTATCATAGACAGAAAAAAAACACTTACGGCGATTAAAATATCCTATAAGAAATTTATTAATATTCTACCTGCATTTTTAACTATGCTCATTCTTGCTTCAATCGTCCTTTTTTTTGTTCCTGATAAAATGATTTCAAATTATTTAGGGAATAACGACAAGTTTATGGGTGTGATCTTAGCTTCCCTTTTTGGCTCCATAACACTAATGCCAGGGTTTATCGCCTTTCCGCTATGTGGCATCCTGTTGAAAAAAGGTGTGGGTTATATGGTACTGTCAGCTTTTAGCACAACTTTAATGATGGTAGGTATTCTTACCTATCCAGTAGAAATAGAATATTTTGGAGTCAAAGTGACTATAATAAGAAATGTAATTAGTTTTTTTATAGCTCTTATCGTAGCGTTATCAATCGGGTTTTTCTTTGGTGAGTTATTATGAAGATGCAAAATAAGCATATCAATGCTTTGGCTATATCAATTTATTTTGTATTTATTTTTAGCTCTTTTATGATTGGATTTAAACCGGGAAAACAAATAGGACATAATTTTACTTTCTTTTCCATTGAAATGTTGAAGCTTTTACCTTGTGCCTTTATTCTGATTGGTTTGTTTGAAGTATGGGTAAAAAAGGAAAGTGTTGAGAAACACTTAGGAAAAAACTCTGGGGCGATAGGATATATGTGGGTTATACTTCTTGCAGGAACTACTGTTGGAGGGTTATATGTAGCTTTTCCTGTTGCTTATTCTTTGTTTAAAAAAGGAGCGAAACTTTCTGTTATTTTTACATACATTGGTGCTTCTGCAATTTGCAGAATTCCAATGACAATCTTTGAATCTTCGTTTATGGGGATAAAATTTAGCTTGATAAGATTAATTGTTTCTATACCGTTAGTGATTTTAATTTCTGTATTGCTGGGGAATTACCTTGAAAAAAGAAACTACAGAATAATGGAAGGAAGATAGAAAGGGAACAATAGGGATGTCTATGATACAATGCGTTCTTACTGAATCGGCTCATACTGGTTTTCTCTTTCTATCTTTTCGCCTCTTTGTGAGCAGACGGCTTATGAATATGGAAACCGGGGTAGAACCGGTTTTAAAATAATAAATGGGCGTGGTTTGGAAATAAGCGCCAGTGCAAAACAAACGGTTCCTGTTTCCGAAATCAAATCCGAGAGACGATCTACAAAATTATCATGGTCATAATCGGACCGGAAAATTTTCCTATGTTTGATTCCCCTGATAATCACATGGTGTAGCGCGCCCGGTGCGACCACGCTCGCTTTTTGTGGCAGAACCATTCAGTATCAAATTCAAACATTTTTGAATAACATCAAATCATTTATGTCCTTATTATAAACAGGCTTCTGTGGGGAACGGGGACGAAATAACTGAGCTCATAAACATTTATCTGAATCTGCAAAAAGAAAGGCAAATTTCCATATTAAGACATTCTGGAGAATGAGTTATCCGATGAAAAAAAAGTTTTTCCATAGCCTTGCTCCCTTGTTCGGTCTCTTTCTTTTCGCCGTGGCCATATGGGTTCTTTATCACGAACTCAGAGCGTACCATTACCATGACGTCGTACGCCACCTGACGGAAATTCCTGCTCACCGGCTTTTAGCGGCTGTTGCTTTTACAAAAAAACTTATGTGAAGAGATGTGGCAGGAGATTAAATTTTCAGATAAATCAGGCAAAATCTGCATCCATGATGATGCTACTAAAAAGGGAGACACTATGAAGAAACCTGTGCTACTAAGCATTTTTATTGTTTTAACTTTAAATATTTTTACAGGATATCAGGCAATTGGAGAAACCGGTTCGCCCCCACTCATCCCGATGAGCGATTTTTTCAGGAATCCTGAGAAAATATCCTTCCAATTATCACCAAATGGCCGGTACCTGGCTTTTATGCAGCCATGGAAACATAGAATGAATGTACATATTCAAAAAATCGGCACAGAAAAAGTAACTCGTATTACTATCGCTGCTAAAAGAGATATTGCCGGATGTTTTTGGGCGAATAACAACCGTATCGCCTTTATTCAGGACAAGGCCGGTGATGAGAATTTCAAGCTGTATGCCGTGGATATTGATGGGTCCAATATGAAGGAATTAACCCCTTTCGATCAAGTACGAGTTAAAATTATTGATGATCTGGAAGATAATGAAAANGAGATGATTATAGGAATGAATAAGCGTGATAAACGCATTTTTGATGCCTTTCGTATCAATATCAATACGGGCGAAATGAAGATGATCGCAAAGAACCCTGGCAATATTGATGGATGGCTTACCGACAATGATGGTAAACTACGTATGGCAACAACTTCGGATGGGGTTAATGCAAGCGTTCTATACCGGAAAAAGGAATCGGATGATTTTCGGGTTGTATTGACCACGGATTTTAAAGAAACACTTGCGCCGCTCTTTTTTACATTTGATAACAAATACATCTATGCATCTTCCAATATTGGACGTGATAAGCGGGCTATCACCAAGTATGACCCTGATAAAAACAAAGAACTTGAAGTCATTTATGAACATCCGGAGGTAGATGTAACCGGACTTTTGAGGTCGAAAAAGCGCAAAGTCATCAAGGGAGTTACCTATGTAACGGATAAACGCCGGTATCACTTTTTTGATAAAGAACGTAAAGCATTACAAAACAACCTGGAAGAACGGCTACCGGGATATGAAGTTGCCGTAACGGATATGAGTAAAAATGAAAAAAAGGTTTTGGTGCGAACCTATAGCGATAACTCCAGGGGCGCTTATTATTATTTTGATAGAGAGAATAATGACTTTAAAAAATTAGTTGATGTTTCGCCATGGCTAAATGAAAAACATATGGCAGACATGAAACCGATTAGATATCAGGCGAGAGATGGGCTAACCATTCATGGCTATTTAACTCTGCCAAAGGGTGTAGACCCTAAAAATTTACCCATTGTGATTAACCCCCATGGTGGCCCCTCGGCACGCGATATGTGGGGATTCAACCCTGAGGTACAATTCATGGCCAATCGTGGGTACGCTGTCCTGCAGATGAACTTCAGGGGATCCACCGGGTATGGCAAAAAATTCTGGGTAGCCGGCTTTAAAAAATGGGGCAAGGAAATGCAGGACGACATTACCGACGGTGTGCAATGGTTAATCCATGAAGGCATTGCCGATCCTAAAAGGATTGGAATTTACGGGGCTTCTTATGGTGGTTATGCTACATTAGCCGGGGTTACCTTTACCCCGGATCTCTATGCCTGTGGCGTGGATTATGTTGGCGTCTCCAATATTTTCGTACTTCTGAACACCATTCCGCCCTATTGGGAATTGGGCAGACAGATGCTCTATCAAATGATTGGCGATCCTGAAAAAGATAAAGCGCTTCTGAGAGAAGTTTCTCCCGTATTTCATGTGGATCGGATAAAGGCGCCTCTTTTTATTGCTCAGGGAGCAAATGATCCAAGGGTGAAAAAAGAGGAATCGGATCAAATTGTAGAGGCTCTCAAAAAACGCGGTATTGATGTACCATATATGGTCAAAGATAATGAGGGTCACGGCTTCCATAATGAAGAAAATCGCTTTGATTTCTACCGCGCCATGGAAAAATTTCTGCATAAGTATTTAGGGGGCCGGGTTGAGGCCGGATAAAGGGCCTGGTTTTTAACACAACTTACCAGATACAAACATCGAGTTGCGATCAGGCAATCATCTTACTTCAGGTCGCGACCCTGTTGCTTCTTCGGAGTCAAAAAGGACGGTGCCGATGGAAGAAATGATAGCAACTATATTCATAATCGCACTTTTGGTGGAAAGCATTGTGCTCCATGAGGTGGCGCACGGCTATGTCGCTTTGCTGTTCGGAGACCAAACAGCAAAGCGACAAGGGCGCATCACAATCAACCCGATTCCCCATATCGACCCGCTGTGGACCATCGTCATACCGATTGTCGCTTACTTTCTTTCCGGAGGGACGTTTATAATCGGCGGGGCAAAGCCAGTGCCCGTAAATCCGTTCAACTACCGACGGCCGGTCATGGGAGATATCTGCGTCTCGCTCGCCGGAGTTGCCGCAAACTTCCTGATCGCTGTAATAATGATACTTCTGCTCAATATTGTTCATTTCATTCCCGGGAATCTTGCCGGAACGACGGCTGCCAACATACTGTTGCAAGTTGCACTCCTTAACATCGTGTTGGCCATGTTCAACCTGATTCCCATCCCGCCGCTCGATGGCAGCCATCTTTTCAAATACCTGTTGTCGAAAGAACTGCGCCGTAGTTATGAGAATGTTGGCCGGACCGGCGCAGGTTTCATAATACTGATTTTAGTAATAAATATGCCCGGGGTATGGAATATATTCAGCACGGTGCTGTTTGGGTTGCGGAATATTTTGCTGAGCAGCCTCATTTTTTTCTAATTGTGCATCGGGGAGCGATTTGAAAAAGGAAATTGCATTCCAACGGCAAAAGATAATGAAAAAAACACGGTAATCAAAGGCCGGGCTGAAGGTGCCCTGAGAAACATGGTATTCATATGCATCTCTTCCTGGAACCCCTTGTTCTTCTTTTGTTCCTTGGAATAAGTCTTTACGGGATCAAGGCGGCCGGCAAGAGTGAATAATAAATTCTCATCTCAAATAATTACCTTGTAAGTATTTGAGTTTGAGATGATGCTTTTGGTCAATTTTTATTGATTTGGCGGCAACAAACGCGGGTTTAAATCGGAGGCTTTAAAATGAATAAAATCCAGAACAGAATATTAGCCATGTTTTTTTTAGGTTGCATGCTCATCGTCCGAGTCTTTCCATGTGCAGCCGAGGAGACAAAGAATATTCTCACTGTGGAAGCCGCTGTTCAGGAAGCCCTCAAAAACAACACGCTGATCCGTCGGGCCATGGAGGAGGCGCGGGCCGCTGTTGAAGGCGAAAAAAGTGCCAGAGCTGAACTTTTACCCCGGCTGTCCGCTTCTTATTCTTATAATCGTTTGCGAGACACACCTTATGCTGTTTTTAACTCGATCAAGGTTGATGTGGGAGCAAAAGACCATATTTTCTGGGATGTGACGATCACCCAGCCCATTTTCACCGGTTTTGCTCTGGCAACAAAACGGAAAATAGCCGCATTAGAAATTGATGTGCAGGAAATTTTGAAACAGCAGGCCGTGCTGGATGTCATCATGCAGACCAGGATTGCCTGTTTTCAGGTTTTGCTGGCCCGAAGCGCACTGGAAGTTACAGACGAAGAAGAGAGGCAATTAGAGGGACATGCCCATGATGCAAAACAGATCCATGGTCAGGGTTTGGTCCCGTATAATGACCTGTTGAAATCCCAGGTATCCCTGGCCCAGGCCCGCCAAAACCGGGTCAGTGCGGCAAGCCGGCTACGGGTGGCTGTTTCCGCCCTTAACACCATTCTTCGCCGGGATATAATGGAAGAGACTCAGGTCCGGAAAATTCCATCATTTCAACCTTTTCATTATGAGATTTCCGCTCTTTTTGAAGATGCCATCAGAAAAAGGCCCGAACTCAGGCAATTAAATGTGGTTATGGAACAGGCGGGGCTATCTATTCGAATTGCAAAGCGTTCCTATTACCCTCAGGTTTATTTGGTAGGCAGCTATGAACAGACAGGAGATAATCTGAGCGCCGACAACAACGATTTTGGAAACGATCATAACGCCATCGTTGGATTTCAGGTCATCTGGACGTTTTTTGAGTGGGGGAAAACACAGGCCGAGGCAAAAAAGGCATTTCATAAAAAGGCTGCCCTCGAGCAGAAGATCCAGGCAATTAAAGACAGCATTCTTCTTGAAGTCACGGATACTTTTCAAAGACTCGGGGTCGCTGAGAAAAATATTCAAACCGCCCGGGAGGCTCTTGTTCAGGCAAAAGAAAATTTCAGAATTACCAACCTTCAATATAGGAATGGGATTACCACCTCAACGGAAGTTCTGGACGCGAGGACCTTCCTCACCCAGGCTGAAATGAACCATCACAATGCTTTTTATGGGTACAGGATCGCGGAGGCTGCATTGAAGCGGGCAGTTGGAGAAAAGTAAAACAACACAATCATTTAAAATAAAAAATGCTCCCAATCGTAAGGGTTGCAATTTTTAAGCAACGGTTAGTACGAATGAACAAAAGGATCAAGTAATGAAAAAATGGACAAAAACTTTCATCATAACACTGCTCATAATCATCGTGGGAACGGCCGCGTTTGTTGGCTGGTGGTTTTATGGACGCGTGGTGCCCCTGTCTGATGGTCTGATCCAGGCCAACGGCCGCATTGAGGGGGATCACTACATCGTGGCCGGCAAAGCCTCGGGGCGGATTATGAAACTGGGTGCCCGGGAAGGAGACTCAGTGAAAAAGGGACAAATTATGGCGCAACTGGACGATTCTCGGGTGAGCGCCAAAGTAACACAGGCCGAAGCAGGTGTGGAGGTATCTAAAACCCGATTTTCTGCAGCGCAAACAAAGCTTGAAATCTTGAAGAAAGATGTCCCATTGAAAATTGATACTGCAAAAGCGGATGTTTCCCACGTTAAGGCTCAGTTAGTTGCCGCCAAAGCGGGTACCCGGCAGGCCGACAGGGATGCCGCCAGAATGAAAACCTTACTGAAAGAGGGCGCGGTTGAAAAGCACAGGAGCGAAAAGGCTGATCTGGCATGGACGGCCAAAAGTTCCGGGCTCATCACTGCTCAGGAGGCTTTAAAACAGGCCCAAAAACGTCTGGCCGAAGCGGAACTGGGATGGGCTCAAATCAAGGCCATGGAAGATGAGGTAAAGGGATACAAGGCGCAATTTGCCCAGGCCGAGGCGGTGCTTACCGAAGCGCGCAGTCTGTTAGACGATCTCACAATTCATGCGCCGGCAACAGGGGTAATCACGACCCGAATCGTGAACACCGGCGAGGTGGTGGCCGCGGGCAGCCCCATGTTCGACATTGTTGATCTGGATCGTCTTTACCTTAAGGTTTATATCCCGGCAAAGGTGATCGGCAAGGTGCGCCTGGGATTGCCCGCCCATATTTACACGGATGCTTTTCCTGACAAGCCTTTTCCGGCGAAGATACGCTATATTGCATCACAGGCCGAGTTTACCCCTAAAGAAGTGCAGACCCCTGATGAACGGGTCAAGCTGGTTTATGCGGTCAGGCTTTACCTGTATTCCAACCCTGAACATCGCCTGACTCCGGGTCTTCCGGCCGATGCAGTAATCCGCTGGAAGGAGGAAACACCATGGGCCAAGCCTCTTCGGTAACCGATACAGTTGCCGCCCCGGTAGTCAGAGTACAGGGGTTTCACAAGCGTTATCGCAAGCAGGTGGCGGTGGAGGGTGTTGACCTGACCATTCAATCCGGCGAGATCTATGGTCTGATTGGGCCGGATGGCGCGGGCAAGAGCAGCCTGATGAAATCCATTGCGGGAGTGATGTCTTTTGAAAAAGGCAGGATTGACGTGTTTGATGTAAACGTAAACTCTGAGGCGGCGGCGGAACGGGTCAAGGGACGCTTGGGGTTTATGCCCCAGGGCCTGGGTTTAAATCTTTATGCTGAGCTGTCGGTGGAGGAAAATATTGATTTTTTCGCCAAGCTCAGGGAGTTGACATCTGATCAACTGATGGAACGGAAACGCAAGCTTCTGGCCATGACCAGGTTGGACAAGAGCCGTGACAGGGCCATGAAGCATCTCTCGGGCGGCATGAAACAAAAACTGGGGTTGGTCTGCACCCTGATTCATGAACCCAAGCTGGTGATCTTAGACGAACCTACCACCGGCGTTGATCCTGTGTCGCGGCGGGATTTCTGGGCTATCCTTGCTGAGTTATTGCGCGATAGCGGTATTACCGCGCTGGTGTCCACTGCTTATCTGGATGAGGCTGCCCGTTTTCACAACCTTTCCCTTTTATACGAAGGACGTGTATTGGCGGCAGGCGAACCAAATGAGATTCTAAAACAGGCGCCCGGGAGTATGATAGAGTTTTCGGTCGAGCCCCAGATCGAGGCGCTGCAACGGCTGAAAAAACGGTTTGATCAGGTAGAAGCGGTCGGCTCTCATCTCCGAGTGTTTGTTGAAGACCTGTTGCCCGACAATGCGGTTCGCAAGGTCTCTGAACAACTATCGGAAATGGCGGTTAAGGATATCCGGACGACGGAACCGGAACTGGAGGATGCCTTTATAGCATTGCTGCGTCAACGCAAAATTGTGGACCAGGATGCGAACAACATTTTTTTGACAAAGCAAAACAACAAGTATCCTGCCGAAAACGGCCTTGCTATTGAGGCAAATGGATTGACTCGGGATTTCGGTAAGTTTCGCGCTGTTGATCAGGTCAGCTTTCAGGTAAAACCCGGTGAAATCTTCGGTCTGCTTGGCGCCAATGGCGCAGGCAAGACCACGGTAATCAAAATGTTGACCGGAATTCTGATGCCCACCGGCGGGAAAGGGCAGGTGGCAGGGGCCGGCATGCGACGTGCCGGGCAGGCCATCAAGGAACGTATCGGGTATATGTCACAGGCATTTTCTCTTTACCAGGATTTGACCGTGATGGAAAATCTTCGTCTTTATGCCCGCATTTACGGTGTTCCCCGGCGGATTTTCAATGAACGGAAAGGCTATCTGGTAAAGATGGCGGGATTAAGCGGTATCACAAGCCGGCTGGCGGGCAGCCTCCCCATGGGGATTCGTCAGCGCCTCGCTATCAGTTGTGCGCTGGTGCATCAACCACGCGTACTCTTTTTAGATGAACCTACCTCGGGGGTAGACCCCATCGGACGGCGCAGCTTCTGGGAAATTCTCGTACATCTTTCACGGGTGGAACAGGCAGCCATTCTGGTTACCACCCACTATATGAGCGAGGCTGAATATTGTGATCATCTGGCCCTGATGTATGCCGGAAAAATTATCGCCGATGCCACCCCCAGTCAGATGAAGCAGTCGTTACAACAAGAAGCCGGACAATTGCTTGAAATAACCACAGACCGGCCCCTAATTGCCATGGAAACGATGGAGCAGGCCGGTTTTGACGGAGTTGCCCTTTTCGGCAAACGTATCCACCTGCTGGCAAAAGATACTGAAAAAGCTGAAAAACAGATCCGCTTATCATTATCCCTGCAAAATATTCGTCTTATTAGCATAACGCCCCGGGTTCCCACGCTGGAAGATGTTTTCGTCTATCGGATCATGACCCTGGAAAAAAGGAGCAAACCTGATGAACATGACGCGCATACGCGTGGTGGCAAGCAAGGAATGCCGTGAAATCCTGAGGGATCGACTTTTTTTTACTCTGGCTTTTGTCGTGCCGGCATCCCTGATGCTGTTGTTTGGTTACGGAATCTCCCTCGATGTGGAGAATATACCCTTTGCAGCGCTCGACTACGACAATAGCAGCATGAGTCGTGATTACCTGCATCGTTTTATCGATTCCCGTTATTTTGATTATAAAGGCAGCGTGCGAACAGAGCGGGATCTGGATCCCATGCTGGCACACAGTGATATCCGTTTTGCTATCATCATTCCCCCCAAATTCCAGGAAAATCTCATGGCCGGCCGGCCGGTGGCAGTCCAGTCCATTATCGACGGCACTTTCCCGTTTAGAACATCAACAAGCAAAGGGTATGTCATTGCTATAAACGCCGAATTTAATGGAGAGCTTCTTGCCGGCTATATCAGCCGACATCTTGGAATCAGTCAAAAACAGGCGGCGGTCATGGCTCAGCCGGTGGGGTTTCAATTGCGCTACCTCTATAATCAGGAGATAAAGAGTATATGGTCAATAGCATCGGCAATGATGATGCTCGTTTTGATGATCTGCCCGCCATTTCTCACAGCCCTGGGGGTCGTACGCGAAAAGGAGAATGGTTCCATTTATAATATTTACGCCTCTACCGTTACCCGTGGTGAGTTTTTGATGGGAAAGCTTGCGCCCTATGTGGGTATCTCCGTTATTAATATTCTTATTCTCTGGTTCATGGCAACCTTCGTCTTTGGTGCGCCGTTTAAGGGAGACCCTTTCTTTTTTTTCATAGTTTCGGTAATCTACATCACCTGCACCACAGGTATCGGCCTTTTGGTATCGCTTATTGTTTACACCCAGGTAGCGGCCATGATGCTGACGACGATCGTCACCCTTGTTCCTTCGGTACTCTACTCCGGCCTGCTGGTTCCCATCGCATCCATGGATGCGGAATCAAAATTCGAGGCCCATCTTTTTCCTGCCATGTATTATACCGAGATCGCACTGGGCAGTTTTCTCAAGGGTATCGGTCTGGAACAACTCTGGGGGAATGCGTTGGTATTAGCCCTGTATGCCGGATGTTTATGGACGCTTAGTTATTTTTTATTTAACAAGAGGCCAAAATCATGAAAAAAAAATTTGCCGGAACTGGAAGACGTTTATCTCTCTGGTGGTCGCGGCTGGCCGCCATGAGCATAAAGGAGCTGTTGCAGCTCCGGCGAGACCCCTTGCTGCTGGCGGCTATTATTTATCTGTTTACCGTAGATATATTCATGGCAGGCGGAGTGAAAATGCAGTTGAACAACGCTATGGTCGCCGTTCACGATGCCGATCACAGCATGGCCTCGCGGGAATTGATCTATCGATTCCGTCCGCCTTATTTCAAGTTAAGGGGGGAAATCCTTGATGCGCACGAAGGAATAAGGCTGCTGGACAGCGGGGAGGCCATGCTGGTGCTGGATATTCCTTCCCAATTTCAGCGTGACCTTATTCAGGGAAAAACAGCCGACGTGCAGGTTCAGGTAGATACCAGCAATAGCGTCTTGGGTTTTCTGGCCTCCAGTTATGCCGGCCAGATTATCGGTCAATACAGCTTTGATAGGGCCATTGAGCGTATGGGGTTAACAAAAGAGAGCATGGGTAAAATGCCGATGCTGGTGGATCAGCACCGTGTCTGGTACAACCCGAATCAGACCGACTCCTGGTTCATGTCAATTTCAGAGATGCTGACTGTGATCACGATCCTCTCCATTATGCTGCCCGCGGCTGCCGCGGTGCGGGAAAAAGAGCGAGGCACTATTGAACAACTGCTTGTTTCACCATTGACACCCATGCAGATTCTCCTGCCCAAGGTTATCTCCATGACCATGGTTATTCTGATCGGTACGGCAGTCAGTATTTTGCTGATTCTTGAACCGGTTTTTCATGTACCCATCAAGGGCAGTCTTAGCCTGTTTTTCATGGTAACCGTTCTTTACACATTCACAACAGCAGGGCTCGGACTGTTTATCGCCACGGTGAGCCGTAATCTGGCGCAAGTGGCCATGCTCACTATCCTTATTATGATGCCGATGATTTTTTTATCAGGCGCCTGGACCCCTCCGGAGGCAATGCCCGCAGGCCTTCGGCAGGCCATGTGCCTGTCGCCGCTCTATTATTACATTGAAATGAGCTACGGCATTTTGCTCAAGGGGACGAGACTTAATATTTTGTGGGATTCACTGTTGGGACTCACATCGCTTGGCATTCTGGTATTCGGTTTTGGAGTGTGGCGCTTCCGTCGACAGTTTGAATAAAGGAGGAAAAACAATGTGGAGTGGGTTCACATTGATGATGGCGATTGTTTTAGAGGTGACCGGTATTATTGCCATGAAGTGGTATCATTTTGATATCCCTCACAAACGGGTAAAAAACTGATGCAAACACTCCGGTCACAAAAGGCCCGGATACAACGGCTTAAAAGTACGGATGGCGTAATAATGCTCAAGAGCTTCGGCGATTGGACAACTGATGCGCTTCGGGATGCCGCCGAGATACTGGAGCAATTTTCCAGGACAAGCCGAAATGTATCAATTCAGTGGGATCTTTCTCATGTTGAGCGTGTTGATTCGGCAGGCATAATGCTTTTTATCCTGTGTTACGATTTGCTGAAATCAAACAACTGCTCCATTGAAGTCATTGGGGCGAAGAGTGAACATGAAAAGATGTATCGACTGCTGCGCAAGTATGCGCCAGGGGATTCCGGGGTCGGGCCTGCTTTTTCCTCCCGTTTCCTGAAGCCCTTGAGCGACATCGGTAAAGGCTCCGTGGCATTTATGCTGAACATGACGGCATTTTTCGCCTTTATTGGCGAAAATTTTGTAAACTTGCTATACTCGTTGCTGCATCCGCGTTCCATCCGCTTTGGCGCAATTGTTAAGAATATTGAAGAAGCCGGTGTGCGTGCAATACCCATCGTGGCCCTGACCAGTTTCTTGATCGGGGTGGTGATTGCCTACCAGGGGGCGGTGCAGCTTGAGAAGTTTGGCGCCAATATTTTCATTGTGGACATGATCGGCCTTTCGATCACCAGAGAGCTTTCCCCGCTTATCACGGCCATAGTCGTGGCCGGCCGGACCGGTTCCTCTTATACCGCCCAACTTGGCGTGATGAAGATCACTGAAGAGATTGACGCCATGCGCACCATGGGATTTGATCCCCATCGTTTTCTGGTGCTGCCGCGCATCATGGCCCTGATGATTGCCCTGCCGCTGATGATTTTTTTTGCCGATATAATCGGTATTGCTGCCGGTATGTTTATCTCTCATGTCCATCTGCATCTCTCTTATACCGAGTTTCTCCACCGATTACAGAATGTTCTTGGGGTAAAGCATGTATGGATCGGTATTTGTAAAGGGCCGGTTTTTGCCTGGCTTATCGCCGCTGTCGGCTGTTTTCATGGCTTTCAGGTCTCCAAAAGCACGGAGAGCATAGGACGTTATACCACCATCAGTGTTGTTAACGCTATTTTCCTGGTGATTGCATGTGACGCACTTTTTTCAGTAATATTCACGGAGCTTGGCATTTGAGTAACACCGTTATCACAGTATCGGATGTTGTGACCCGGTTCGGCAAAAACGTGGTCCATGACGGTATCTGCCTGAGTGTGCGTCAGGGGGAGATCTACGGGCTTCTTGGCGGCAGCGGGTCAGGGAAATCAACTTTACTCAAAGAACTGATTATGCTGCTGCGTCCGCAATCCGGAGAGATCAGAGTTCTTGGGCAAAACCTTTTGACGATTAGCCGTAGCCATGCCGCTATGCTGCGGTCCCAATGGGGTGTCCTTTTCCAGGCAGGCGCCCTCTATTCTTCACTCACTGTTGAGGAAAATATCGGAATAAAGCTCCGGGAGTATACCGACCTTCCCTTGAAACTGGTTCAGGATATTGTGCGGATGAAAATTAATATGGTTGGTCTTCCTGAACACGCGGCTGTTCTTTATCCTGCTGAACTGAGTGGCGGCATGGTAAAGCGGGCCGCACTGGCGCGGGCGTTGGCCATGGATCCGGAGCTGTTGTTTCTTGATGAACCGACCTCTGGGCTGGATCCTGTCGGCGCGGAAGCCTTTGACAATTTGATTCTTAAGTTGCGGGAAATTCTTGGCTTAACCGTTGTGATGGTTACCCATGATCTTGATTCCATCTGGACCACAGTTGACCGTTTTGCCGTGCTGGGAGAAAAAAAAGTAGTCGCAGAAGGAACCCTTAACGAAGTTAGAGAAAATCCCCACCCCATTGTCAGACAATTCTTCGGGGGCGCGCGGGGACGAATACGGAGCCGGAATGGAAAGTAGAATCAATTATACGCTGGTCGGACTGTTTGTTGTCCTGCTGCTGGCAGGACTGATTGCTTTCGCTTTCTGGTTGGGGAAACATGGCGGCAAACAGGAATATGACTATTATTATGTCTATATGTCGGAATCGGTTTCCGGATTGAGCCCTGATGCTTCCGTTAAATACCGGGGTGTTGAAGTTGGAACAGTGGAACATATCGGCCTGAATCCGAAAAATTCGGAAGAGGTAAAACTCCTTTTAAAAATCAAGCACGAGATCCCGATCAAGGTGGACACCACGGCTACGCTTAAGTCTTTCGGAATAACGGGTCTGGCCTTTATAGAGCTCACTGGAAAGAGCAAAGACGCTCCGCTGCTCATAAAAACAGGGGATAAGATTCCCGTCATTCCTGCAAGCCCTTCAACTTTGGTACGAATCGATGAATCCCTGAAACATCTCGCTACAAAATCAGCCCTGGCCCTGGACAAATTTGACCAACTGCTCAGTGAGGAGAATTTGCAAAATCTTGAAGAGATACTTTATGAGACAAAGATGCTCGCCAAAGATGTCAGAGGGCAATTACAGGGATTCCAGTACCTCGTTGATAACAGTGTTGCCATGGAAAAACGCATTACCTCAGCTTTTGAAAAGGTTGAAGCCGCCTCTATCAGTGTTAAGAAAATGGCTGATAGTCTAAAGAAGGATTATGCCGACGTTGGTAGTAACATGAGCCGGGATGTGCGGCAGAGCCTTGAATCCTTTAATCAACTGCTTTACGAATTGAATATTCTGACAGGAGATATGCGAAGAACAATCCGAGCCATTGAAACCAGTCCAAGTGACCTGCTGTTCAAACACACCCGGCCGAGGCCGGGACCTGGAGAGGAGGGATACAATGAAAAATAGTTTCTATATGATCTTCGTATTGTTCTATCTGCTCGCCGGTTGCGTGACACAAAGCGTTGCGCCTGCCGACATCTATACGATATCCCCTGAATGGGGCGACAGTAGAGCCCAGGCGGAAAGAGAGAAAAAGAGTCCTCTCATCATTAAACTGGCCCCGGTTCGTGCAACACGAGCCCTTACCGGCACCGAAATCATTTATACCGATGCACGGTATGGCCGGAACTGCTATGCTCACAGCCGCTGGAGTGATGCGCCAGTCAGATTGCTGCAAACACTCTTTCAGGTTACCCTGGAAGAAAATGGCCGGTTTGGGGCTGTGGTTCCCCCCACCTCTGCTTCAAAAGCCGATTTGCTTTTGGAAAGCACGCTGTTTGATTTCAGTCACCATATCAATGATGATGGAACTTCCGATGGCGTCGTCAGGGTACGTTTTTATCTCATAGATAATACGACAAAAACGGTAATGGAAACGAAAGCGTTTGCGTCCAGGGTTCCGGCGTTCTCGCCAAATGCTCGAAACGCTGCGGCCGCACTCAACAAGGCTGCGACAAATGTTGCCCGTGACCTTGTCTCCTGGCTTGCCGAACCCGGCAGGTTTTAAAAGAACGAAATGAAAAAATATAAGATGTTGCCGTTGATACTTGCGTGCCTATTATTCGATACGGCGATAAACGGCGATGTCGGACTTAGGCAATCTGTTCACCCAGGCCAGCACAGCCCTGGAGATGCGTTTTGGCCACAATATACAGAGGGGGTTCGTGTATGTACCCGATAATCTGGATGCCAGGAAAGTACCCGCCGCAGAGGGCCGCGAGCGTCTGGGCAGCATCATTATCGAGTGGTGGTTTTGAACAGATGGAATCGGCGTGTGACAGAAATTGGAATGACTATTTATTAACGAAACGGGGGCAAAAAATGCAGAGTTGGTTGAAGCTGGTAGCAGGGATTGTCGCAGTTCCCCATCTCGGTAGAACTGCCGGGGAGCACTGAACCCATGTTTCGCTTTTTACCGCGCACCGTCATCATTCTCGGGCTGGTGTCATTCCTGAACGACACTGCAAGCGAGATGATCACACCACTGCTGCCCTTGTTTCTGACCGCTACCCTGGGGGCAGGACCGGCCATCGTGGGGCTGGTAGAAGGGTTGGCCGAGGCCACGGCCAGTATCCTCAAACTGGTCTCCGGCCGGCTGGCGGACCGTGGCTGGAATTCCAAGAAACTGGTCGTGGGCGGCTATACGGTTTCCAATACGGCCCGGCCCCTGATCGGCTTTGCCATGGGTTGGGGATGGGTGCTGGTGCTGCGTTTTCTGGATAGGGTTGGCAAGGGTATTCGTACCGCGCCGCGGGATGCGCTGATTGCGTCCAGCACTGACGAACATGTGCGGGGGCGTGCCTTCGGCTTTCAGCGCACCCTGGACCATGGCGGGGCTATGCTCGGGCCGCTGCTGGCCTTTGGCCTGTTGCAGTGGGGCATGACCATGGAACATATGTTCATGGCTTCGGTCATTCCGGGGGCCGCGCTCATTTTACTGCTGGTGTTCGGTCTCAAGGCGCCCCCCAGTGTCAAAACGGAACATCCTCCTGCACGGTTGCACTGGAGGGGCCTCGATGCCCGAGTCAAGGGGCTGGTGCTGGCCTCGGGAGGCCTGGCACTGGCAACGACGCCTGAGGCCTTTCTGGTGCTTTGGGCCAATCAGGGTGGGATCATGCTGTCCTGGGTGCCTCTGTTGTGGGCCGCAGCCAGTGGTGTGAAGGCCCTGGTCTCGGGGCCGGCCGGAGCTTTGTCGGACCGGTTTGGCCGCCTGCGGATCATCTCCATCGGTTGGACCGCCCGTGTCCTGCTGCTCATCGCCTTTACTTGGTTGCCGAATGACGACATGATCGTGTGGGCACTGTTCATAGGCTATGCAGCGGCGCTGTCTTTTACCGAAGGAGCGGAGCGGGCCTTGCTGGGAGACTTTGCGCCGGTCGAGCAGAAAGGCACGGTATTTGGCCTCTATCATCTNTTGAGCGGCATCATGGCCCTGCCCGGCGCCGTGTTGTTCGGTGTTGTTTGGCAATGGCTGGGGATGAGCAGCGCCTTTATGATGGCAGCAATGTTGACGGCGATTGCGGCCATTGCGCTACGGGTGTTGGCAGGTGGCTATTCGGGGCGAAAACAATGACGGCAGATCCAACATATTTTTTTCGTATGCCTCGATTTTGAAAAAAATTGCTATTTTCGGACAGCTTCCTGGTTGAGTTTGACGTTTTTGATTATGACTTAGCGGCCTCGAAGGAGAAAGAGATGTTTGCGGTTGGAGATCGTTACAAAATTTTTACCACGTACATTTCGAGAGCGCTTTTCGAGTCTCCCGCACGCATCTCGATAATAGGATTTGCCGTTCTTATTTCCATAGGGACTATCCTTCTGATGCTTCCTTCCGCAACAACCATGTCCGGCCTTGGATTTGTAAACGCCCTTTTCACTTCTACGTCCGCAACCTGTGTGACAGGTCTTGTGGTCGTGGATACGGGGAATGCCTTCAGTCCGTTTGGACAACTGGTCATTCTATTCCTGATTCAGGCCGGCGGACTGGGCATCATGACGTTGTCTACTTTATTTATCCTGATGGCCGGCAGGAGACCCAGCTTTGTAGGACAAATCGTGATAAAAGACACATTCACTCAAAAAGGAGACCGAAGCGTTTCCGCCATTCTGCGTGACGTTTTCATGTTTGCTTTTATTATCGAGGGCATAGGCGCGGCTTTGATGTTCTTTCGTTTCCTCCCGGGGAAAAATATAATGGAGGCCCTGTACATTTCGGTATTCCACTCCGTCAGCGCCTTTTGCAATGCGGGCTTTTCACTGTTTTCAGGAAATTTCGTTGCCTATCGGGACGACTGGTTTTTAAATATCGTAACGTGTTTGCTTGTTGTAAGCGGAGGCATAGGCTTTTTGGTGCTCTCTGAAATAAAGCAACAATTTCCTTTCAACCGTCGAACCTGGTCCCGGCTCAGCCTTCATTCAAAACTGGTGCTGTTTACCACTGCAATTTTGCTTCTATTCGGCGGTTTTCTCATCATAGGAATGGAATGGCATAATACGCTTGCGCCGCTATCCATCCCGGAACGATTTCTTGCGGGGTTTTTCCAGTCAGTGAGTGCAAGAACGGCAGGATTCAACACACTGTCAATCGGGAATATGGCCAATGAGACGCTCTTTGTTTTTATTTTTTTGATGTTTATCGGAGCTTCTCCCGGTTCATGCGGGGGCGGTGTTAAAACCACCACCTTGGCAACGCTGACCATGCTTGGGGTTTCACGCTTCCGCGGCCGGGGACGTCCTCAGCTATTCCATCGCACGATTTCCAATGAGAGTGTGGGAAAAGCCATCAGCGTCGTGATGGTCAGCACGGTTATAATAGCTATTGCCGCCATGATCCTTTTGATGACCGAGCTGGGAGATGTTTCTCACGTTCAAAGTCGGGGAAAATTTCTGGAGCTGCTCTTTGAAGTGGTCAGCGCCTTCGGAACCGTCGGGCTTTCCACCGGAGTCACGGAGGGTCTCACCATAATGGGGAAGGTTGTTCTTACATTCGTGATGTTCGTTGGACGATTGGGCCCATTAGTAATCGCTCTGGCCGTCAGCCGGCGCGGGGCGCCCCGGTATTATTATGCAGAAGAAGACATTATGATCGGATGAGGTGATGAATGAAACAATTCGCTGTTATTGGACTGGGGAATTTCGGTTATTATCTGGCCATACATCTATATGAAAAAGGCCATGAAGTGCTGGCGATTGATAAAAATCCAAAACCGGTGCAAAAAATCAAGGATAACGTGAGCCAGGCCGTGGTTGCAGACGCAACGGATCGAGAGGCCATGGAGTCATTGGGGTTTAAGGAGATTGATGCGGCAATTGTTTGTATTGGATCGATTCTTAGCAATTCTATCCTTGCCACCCTCAACCTGAAGGATATCGGGGTCAACCGCGTGCTTGCCCAGGCCACAAGCGAGGCCCATGGCCGCATTCTCGAAAAAGTTGGGGCATCCGAAGTCTTTTTCCCTGAAAAGGATCTGGCTGTTTCTTTGGGTGAACGTCTGCACAACCCGAACATGCTCGATTATTTACCTTTTGTTGAAGGTTACAGTATTATCGAGTTGGCCCCGCTCAAGAGATTTATGGGTAAGTCCTTGCGTGAACTGGATCTGATTAACAGATATGGCGTTCAGGTAATTGCTGTCAAAGAAATTGTTCCGGACCGGGTACATCTTATTCCTACCGCCCAATTTGTGGTAAAAGATAGCGATATCCTGATTTTGCTGGGTCGGAACGATTCATTTGACAAACTACGTGAGGGAGAGTCTTAATTTAACGCGGTAATATTCATGGTAGAGGTTCTGATATCATAATGAGAATTATCACAACCGGGAGGAGGTACCCATGCAAATTTTACGCTACGGCGCCCATCCTATCCCGAAACAGAAGGGAGATTAATGGATGGAGATGCCTAAAAAGGAAATGAGATATTCTCCAGCACACATTCTTTGGATCGGGATGCTTCTGTTTTTCCTGTGCGTGAACGGCTGTGCCATGGTGGGTCCTGACTTTGTTCGACCCAAGACCGAGGTTAAACAGGAGTGGGTTGAGGCCGGGAATAAACATATCAAAGAAACGCAGCCGAAGTACAAAAAATGGTGGAAGGTCTTTGACGACCCTGTTTTGGATCATCTGATTCAAACGGCCTATGAGCGAAACCTCCCCCTTCGCATTGCGGGGGTCCGGGTTTTTGAGGCCCGTGCCCTCCTGGGTATTGCCGTTGGTGGATTTTACCCCCAGGCCCAGCAGGGGCTTGGCGGG
>JGI24023J19991_10001021_pt1 | contig 21969 bp, 17 predicted proteins | sample Cruoilmetagenom1_FD_19991 | JGI IMG/M metagenome (IMG submission 19991) | reverse complement strand
GGGAAAAAGACAAGGGTTGGGCGCACCTGGCTGATTGCCGGCAATGTTATGAACAGTGGTATTCCCTGAAGACCCGGGAGGGCTTTCCTCTGAAAAAAGGAGTGATAGTTCATCTGATGCAGCGAAAAACTATGGCCCTGGTTGGTTCGGGCCTTGCTGTTGCTGTATCAGTGGCTGTTTTTCTTAACCTTCCTCATGATCCTTTGCCGGGTCGCCTGGCCGAAGAACCAAGGCCGTCTCTGCAGATAGCTGAAGAGGCCGAGATCTCACCTGCACAGAGTGTGGATGTTGAGGTGGCCGATGATAAGGTTGTTTCTCCGGAAGGATCGGGTGGGGCGTTTGAAAGAATGGTCGTGGAACAGAAGAATGATCTGGCTGAAACGACAAAAAAGCGAGAGAAAACCGTCATCACCCCAGAGCCATTAGAAAAACGTTTGAATACGACTTCACTGTCTGGCGTAAAAATGGCTGCAACACCGGAAAAACCGAATCTGCTCGGACGGTGGGTGGAGAAGGTGCGGGAAGGATGCCGGCAAAAAAGGACAGAGGAGGATTTCTGGTCTGAAATTGTCCGGACAGGGAAACAGCTTTTTGCGGAGCCTGAGGTGGGAGCTTATGTACAGGAAAAAGAGGCAAAAGCTGTTGCAATTTTACAGCTGATCCCCCGGCTTTATGATGTGGATTCTGTCACAAAGCAGTGTGAGCTGATTTTAGCCGAACTTGCAGAAGAGGGGAATAACAGGTAATGTTTCTCAAAATAATGGAGATGCCGGATGGGTAGAAGTAGAACACCTTTAAATGAAAGAATTATAATTGCTCTCGATGTAGAACACCCTGAACAGGCAAAAGAAGTTGTAAAAAAATGTGAATCACATGTCGGTTTTTACAAGGTGGGGTTGCAGCTTTTTATGGCAAGCTGGTTTGAAACCGTTGACTGGATTGTGGATCGCGGGCACAGGGTGATGCTCGATCTCAAGTTTTTTGATATTCCGGAGACGGTCAAGCTGGCGGTGGAACAGGTAAACAACAGGGGAGTCTCGTTTGCCACCATACATGGAAACGATCCGATAATACGGGCCGCAGTTAGCGCCCGCGGCGATATGAAACTGCTGGCGGTAACGGTATTGACCAGTTTTGGTGAAGAAGATATGCGGGCAATGGGGATGACCCAATCAGTAAAAGACCTGGTTTTCTTTCGGGCGAAAAGAGCTTTGGAGCTGGGGTGTGACGGGGTGGTTTCCTCAGGTCTTGAGGCTGAAAAGATGAGAAGTGAGCTGGGAGAAAAACTACTTATCGTAACGCCCGGGATACGACCCGGAGCCAATATTGGCGACTCCGGAGATGACCAGAAACGTATTGTCACCGCGGGGATGGCAATAAAGAATGGGGCCAACCATGTGGTTGTCGGTAGACCAATAACAAGGGCGAAAGACCCGATAAAGGTTATAGAGCTGATGCAGCAGGATATTATTTCTGCATCCTGACCCGAATAGATCGGATTTCTTAAGGTACTTATCAGCCTGATACCATGTATTGATTATGAATTTTGGCACAATAGCAAATGTACTGGGTACGCTCCTGCTGGTAACCGGCAGTTCCATGGTACTCCCCGCTATCTGTTCAGCTCTCTATAGAGAAGATGACCTGGGGGCAATCGGTGTGGCGGCAGCCATTATCGTAGCTATTGGTCTGCCGCTGAAACGGGTTTTTCGTAATAATCATCAGCTGGATATAAAAGATGGTCTTTTTATTGCGACTTTCGGCTGGGTTATTATTTCCGCCTTTTCCGCACTTCCATTTGTAATCTACGGTGCCATCCCTTCCTTTACAGATGCTTTTTTTGAGATGATGTCCGGCTATACGACGACTGGTGCAACAATTCTCACAAATATTGAGGCCGTGCCCCACGGACTGCTCTTCTGGAGAAGTCAGACACATCTGCTTGGCGGCATGGGGTTTTTAACATTGACCCTCATTTTTCTGCCCCATGGCATGGGCGGGGTAAGGATTTTTCGGGCTGAGTCGAGTCCGGGGCAGGTGATTACAAAAGATAAGTTCATGGCCAGAAACAAAGATACCATGGTCTGGCTCTGGGGAATTTATCTGGCTCTCAACCTTCTTCAGACCATACTTTTCTATCTGGGTGATATGTCACTATTTGACTCACTCTGCCATGCTTTTGGAACCGTCTCCACCTCGGGTTACTCTACCAAAAATGCAAGTCTTGGATACTATAACAGCGCCTATTTTGACTGGGTCACCATACTCTTTATGGTTTTGGGTGGCGTTACGTTTGTCCTGTTTTATATGATGGTTAAAGGAGAATGGCAGCAAGTTCGTGTGAACACGGAGTTCCGCTGGTATCTGTGTTTCCTGATCTTTTTTTGTGGGTCTGTCAGTCTTATTCTATGGACGAATACAACCCACACCACCTTTTGGGACTCCCTTCGTTATGGGACATTTCAGGTGGTTTCCATCCTTACGACTACAGGATTTACAACAACCGACTATGAGCTATGGCCCCAATCTGCACAAATGTTTCTAATCGTGGTCTGTTTTATCGGGGCATGTGCAGGGTCGACAACCAGTGGCATAAAGGTGGTTCATTATGTTGTTATTATAAAATATATGTACGCCACTATTAAACGAATCTTCCTTCAACCCATGTCCGTGAGTACGATCCGCCTCAATGGCCGTCCTGTTGAAGCCTCCATTGTTGATCTTGCTATCTGTTATTTTATTATCAATATTTTTCTTGTGCTGTTTGGTGGTTGTTTCATGATACTCACTGATGATCTTGACTATATTACAGCAACCAGTTCTATAGTTGCCACCCTTATGAATATAGGGCCAGGCTTTGGCGATATCGGTCCAAGTGAGAACTATGCGTTTCTTTCCGATACGGGCAAATGGTTTCTCTCGTGGAACATGCTGGTAGGAAGACTTGAGATGTTTTCGGCCCTGGTTATTTTTTATCCGGCTTTCTGGAAGAAATAGTGATATGTTTCAATGATTGCAGAGAAGGATTATCTGTATCTTGACAGTAACTCCAGTGGCCTCAGTACTCTCATCGATTTATATGAAAGTCATATGTGATGAACTCGTAAAAGCCCAAATTCTTTGCCGTCCCGTCATTCCCGCCTGCGTGGGAATGACAATGCATGGGACTTTTTACGATGCCATCACATGTAGTAAACTCTATGGCCATATAGTTTTTTGCAAAAAAGGGAACATTCGGAGCTGACTTAATTGGCAAGTGACTTGTTGTAAACACTTTTAAAAAAGGCGCTATGCAAAATCATAAGCAGGAATCAACGGGGCAACAATATCGTAAACAATCCGACAAGACATCTCCTTCCAATGTAGTTTCAAATGAATTGAGAAAATTCATTTTTTTCAACGTTCCCCTTGGCATATTTCGCAGTACGCCATATTTTACCGGTGATTTTGTTTTGGCCAACCCCACTCTGGTAGAAATGTTTGGCTATAGTGATCTTAAAAGTTTCCTTGAAGTTCCAATTGATAGAATTTACTGGGATGCCAGTGACAGGGAAACCTTAACTAACGAGTTGTTGTCTCGGGGTGAGGTCAGACGAAGAGTTTTTAAATTCAAGAAGAAAGGTGGGCAGTTGTTTTGGGGTGCCGTCACAGCCAAGACCGCAAGAGATGAACATGGGCAGGTTATGTTTTTCGATGGCGCCATTGAAGATCTCAGTGAGGTAAAAGAAAAGGAACGACGGCTGAGGGGAGAACGGATTTTTTCAGATATTGTCCTGGAAGCGTTTCCCGGGCAATTCTGGCTCAATGACGAAAACGGACATTGCATACGCTGGAATAAAAGCGTTGAAAAATTATATGGTTATAGCAAAGTGGAGTTGCAGAGCCTGCGTGCTGGTGGTGATACCCCATCTGAGGGCAGTGTAGCTGTAAAAAAAGCGACTGCAAATATCCTGGAGGGAGGGTCAGGTAAAACTTCTTTTTCAGGAGATGCACAACCAGTCACAATAAATAATAAAGACTATCTGGCCTGTGTTGAGCTGGACATCTCCAGGGTTAAAGAGGTTGAGGAAAAACTGGAAGAGGTGTTGGAAGAAAACAGACGATTGAAGGAATTACTCAAGACAAAAAGCACTTCTGAGCAGGGTAAGGCCAGTGATAACAAGACTCTGCAAGAGGTCGAATCGAGTCATATTTTGAATAATTTGAAGCGTGCCAATTGGGTTATTGAAGGGAAGTCAGGAGCAGCCCTGATGCTTGGACTCAACCCCAGCACCTTGCGCGGCCGTATGCGGAAGCTGGGGATTCGTCGTCCCGAAAATGTTTCTCAGACTTAAATGGAGGCAGAGTCGGAGTAGTCGTACTAGGAGGTTGTCCGAGAATAAGCATTTCGAAGTCTACGCTATCTGTTCAAAATCGAGGTTTTACAAAAAAATAAGCACAGCCATATACATGATATCGAAGTCTACGCTATCTGCGAGCATTATTTTTTCGAAAATAACGAAGAGTTGGGGCAAAATGTATTCTCGGACAAGCTCCTAGTTTCCTTTAACAGGTGAATACATTGTACAACTTCCTTTTGATGTCATACTGATAGCAATACCATTGACAATTTACTTTCTTGTCCATGAAAGTAGGGGCCACCTACGAACAAACCATGACACTTAGTTTCACGGCTGATTCAAATAACTTTGAGCTGGCCAAGTCCCTGTCAAAAAACCTACAGCGCTGTAGATTGGACTTTTTACGACGCCATCAAGATTAATATCCCCAATTGGATTGAAAAGCAACTGCAAGGCGGAGGGAAAGCCTGGGATTTAAACTAACACCCATGAAATGAATTTCACAACGATGACACCGCTTCGCTGTTGTGAAAGTAATGTTACGGGGTTCAGGAGAGTGTTGTCAAACGTCCTCGCAGGCTCGCTTACCTGTTGTGTCAACACTCCTCTGAACCCCTTTTCTTCCAGACAGCACATGACTTTCATATAAAGAAACAGAAACTTTATGGGGATATTTTCGGCACCCCTTTGAGGAGCAGAGCCAACTCTATACATAATGACCAAAAAGAGGAATATAATGGTAGAAAATGTAATTATCATGGGGGCTGCTGGACGTGACTTCCATAACTTCAATGTCTATTTCAGGGACAACAAACGCTATAATGTTGTCTGTTTTACCGCCACCCAGATCCCGGATATTGATGGCCGCCAGTATCNNCCAGAAATAGCAGGATCAATGTACCCCGAAGGTATACCCATCAAAAGTGATGAAAACCTGATGGATCTGATCAAAGAAAATAACGTTGATCTGGTCGCATTCTCCTATAGCGATATCCCCCATACGGAAGTTATGCACAAGGCCTCTCAGGTTACTGCCGCAGGAGCTGACTTTATCATTATCGGCGCCCAGTATACAATGCTGGAATCCTCTAAAAAAGTGGTATCGGTCTGTGCANTCCGTACAGGATGCGGGAAATCCCAGACCAGCAGAGAAATCGTACAGGTTCTGCAGGGCGCTGGTAAAAAGGTGGTTTCCGTACGTCACCCCATGCCCTATGGCGATCTGACCAAACAAGTTGTGCAGCGCTTTGCAACCTATGATGATTTTGAAAAACATGCCTGCACCATTGAGGAGCGGGAAGAATACGAACCGGTCGTTGATATGGGCGCCGTTATTTACGCGGGTGTAGATTATGAAAAGATTCTACGGCAGGCTGAAGAAGAAGCTGATGTGGTGGTCTGGGATGGCGGCAATAACGATACGCCCTTTTATAAACCGGATGTGAATGTTGTTGTTTTTGACCCTCACCGTGTTGGTCACGAAACCACCTTCCATCCTGGTGAAACCAATATGCTGCTGGCCGATATCGCAGTGATCAATAAAGTAGACAGCGCAGATCCCAGGGATGTTGAAACACTGAAACAGACCATTGCCGAACATAATCCCAGGGCTCGGATCGTATTAGCTGATTCCGAAGTATCTGCTGAAAATGGCGAGAGCATGGCAGGCAAACGCGTTCTTGTTGTGGAGGATGGTCCGACCTTAACCCATGGACATATGAAATTCGGTGCCGGTGTTATCGCCGCACAACGCTATGGGGCAGCGGAAATTATTGATCCTCGCCCCTATCTCGTCGGCAGCCTGAAGGGAACCTTTGAGACCTATCCCAATGTAGGTAAGGTGCTTCCGGCCATGGGCTATGGTGAGCAGCAGGTCAAAGATCTGGAGGCGACAATTAATGGTTGCGATTGTGATATTGTCGTGTCAGCAACGCCCATTGACCTGACCCGGTTGGTAAACATTGAAAAGCCCACTCTGCGTGTTCGCTATGCGTATAGAGATAACAGTAAACCCACCCTGGGTGAACTGGTGAAAGAAATGCTCGACGTTTAGCAGGCACTCGGCTAATCAGCTCAAAGGAAACCTATATGAGCCATAGTACCGGCAACGGAAAGAAACCAACCCTGCTTATTGCCCTTGGCGGTAATGCACTTATCCAGAAAGGACAGGAAGGAACTATTGCCCAGCAGTTCGAAAATCTCAGGATCTCGATTCGCCAGATCGCATCACTTACCAGCGAGTATAGAATCATCATCACCCATGGCAATGGTCCCCAGGTAGGTAATCTTATGCTGCAGCAGGAATCATGCGATGCAGTCCCCAGGCTGCCGCTTGAAATCCTTGTGGCCCAGACCCAGGGCCAGATTGGCTATATGATTGAGTCCGTACTGGATGAATCCCTTATGGAACAAGGAGCAGCTTTTAACCCGCTTGTCTCTCTGATCACCTATGTAGTAGTGGATGAGACAGATCCTGCATTTACCAATCCCACAAAACCCATTGGCCCGGTTTTCACAGCGGTTGAGGCTGAGAAGTTGGATTATCCCACCATGGAAACCTCCAGAGGATTCAGACGTGTTGTGGCATCGCCAAAACCGGTCACTATTATAGAAAAACGGGAAATTCAGCGACTGATTGATTCCGGATTCATTGTCATCTGCTGCGGTGGAGGAGGAATTCCCGTGGTGAGAAATGGCCGTGCATTCAATGGGGTAGATGCGGTGATCGATAAGGATCTGGTCAGTGCGCTCCTGGCAACCGAAATAGGTGCTGACTTACTGGTTATCGCCACAGATGTTGAAGGAGTTCTCGCTGATTTCAATAGTCCGAATCAGCGACTGATATCCAACATGAGCGTCAATGAGGCGGAGGATTATCTTGTCGGCAATAAAAGCGGTAAAGGTTCCATGGGGCCTAAAGTTGAGGCCGCTCTGAAATTTGTCCAGAGCGGTGGCAAACGGGCGGTTATTACATCGATCGAAGCAATTTATGGAAGCGTGCAGGGAACGGCCGGCACTCAGATCATCCAATAAAATAACAGGAGCAGGGAATTATGGAAACGTCAGAATATATCAACCTGGAAAATGAATATGGTGCCGGCAATTATAAACCTCTGGATGTGGTGCTAACCAAAGGAGAAGGCATCTGGGTCTGGGATGTGGACGGCAATAAATATATGGACTGTCTTGCCGCCTATTCAGCAGTAAACCAGGGGCATTGTCATCCTAAAATTCTTGAGGCCATGATAGACCAGGCAAAGAAGCTGACCCTCACCTCCAGGGCGTTTCGAAATGATCAGCTGCCATTGCTTTATGAGGAACTGTGCGAACTGACCAATTCCCATAAAATCCTGCCCATGAACAGTGGGGCTGAAGCCGTTGAAACCGCAATTAAATGTGTTCGCAAATGGGGATATGAAGTTAAAGGGATTGAAAAAGATAAAGCCGAGATCATAGTATGCAGTGATAATTTCCACGGCCGCACCCTTGCTATTGTTGGATTTTCAACAGATGACAATGCAAGAGATAATTTTGGACCTTTTCCCCCCGGTTTTAAAATTATTCCATTTGGCGATGCAGAGGCCCTGGAAAAGGCCATTACTAAAAATACCGCCGCCTTTATGGTGGAACCAATCCAGGGAGAAGCCGGAGTTATTATTCCACCGGCAGGCTATTTCAAAAAGGTCAGGGAAATTTGCGATAAGCACAATGTGATCCTCATCCTGGATGAGATCCAGACAGGTCTTGGTAGAACGGGAGCACTTCTGGCAGAAGAGCATGAAGGTATTGAAGCTGATCTGACCCTGATCGGCAAGGCACTCTCAGGCGGTTTCTATCCGGTATCCGCTGTTCTATCCAATAAAGAGGTGCTGGAAATTCTAAAACCGGGCCAGCATGGCTCTACTTTTGGTGGAAACCCCCTTGGCTGCAGTATTGCACGGACTGCGCTCAAGGTTCTTATCGATGAAGGCATGATCAAAAATTCCAAAGAGATGGGGGACTATTTTCTTTCAGAACTTAAAAAGATTAAGAATAAAGACATCAGGGATATCAGAGGCCGCGGTCTGATGATCGCAATCGAGCTGCACGAAGGCACGGAAGGCGGCGCCAGGGCAATAGCAGAAAAACTGCAGAAACTGGGAATTTTATGTAAAGAGACCCACACCCATACCATACGATTTGCCCCACCTCTTATTATTAAAAAAGAAGAGATTGACTGGGCACTGGATAGAATTAAACTGGTGCTTGGCAACTAAATGAATGCAGGGAGGGTAACTATCCAGCAACACCTTACCCGGAGTCTCGTGCCTTGTTAACAAGAGGGTGGGGTGATAATGGGCACTATCCTGGAGTTCTTCAGCAGATAAAGAGTTTTCGTACATCTTTGAGGTGTTTTGACAGGCAGATGACTATGACGGATTCCCCGGCCTGAATATGTGTGTCGCCTACGGCGATCTGCCAGCTTTCATCCCGGAAGACAGCACCGATTATGAGTTTGTCCTGAAAAAAAGTGTCCAGTTTGGAGAGTGGTTTCTGGGTGATGGGCGATTTCTTGCCAGCGGCTAGTTCAACCACTTCAGTATCAAAACCATGGAGATGGGCAACAGAGAGAAATTCACTTCTTCGGATAAATTTGAGAATTTCATTACCTGCCATCACTTTTTTATTCAGAGCGATATCAGAGCCGATTGTTGCCGCCAGAACCAGATAATCTTCCTTGCTCACCAGAGCTATGGTTGTGAATTCCTTCTTTTTGTTGCCGTTAATGTTATTTTTTTCTCTGAGATGCTTGGCGAGCAGGCAGGTCATGATATTCGTTTCGTTTTCACCCGTTGTTGTGATAAAAGTGTCAATATTGTGCAGGCCTGCCATTGCCAGAACATCTCCATCTGATCCATCGCCATGCATTACATCTGTATGGGCCAGAGCGGAGGAGAGTTCCAGAGCCCGTTGCTCGTCCTTTTCCAGAAGCTTTACCGACACTGATTTTTCAAGTAGCTCTGCAATGCGGGAGCCGACCAGTCCGCCACCGAGTATCATAACTTTTTGCTGACGCTGTTTCCGTACCCCTGTCAACTCCATGAGGCTGGGCAGATTCTCCTGGGCCGCCATGATGAAGATGTGGTCATGGGGTAAAATCAGTTCGTCTCCACCGGGAATAATGGTACTGATTCCCCGGGCGATTGCCACTACCCTGAAAGGGAAACTATCGTACAATCCGGCAATATCTTTGAGTTTCTTATTTGCCAGAGGAGAGGATTCATCAACTCCTGTTGCAAGGAGCTGGAATTCACCCTGGGCGATGTCAATCATTTCATTAGAGGAGTTTATCTGTATAAGGCGCACGACCTCCTGTGCAAGCAGTTCTTCCGGATGGATGAGCAGGTCGAGTTTCAGGTCTTCTGCAGTCAGTATCGAATCGCTGTTGCCAAAATCAGATGAACGTACCCGGGCAATTTTACGTTCTATGCCAAAACTGTCGGCTATCATTGCGGCCATCATATTGATAGCGTCATTATTCGTGACGGCGATAAGGTAATCCATTGTCTCGGCGTTGGCCTCTTTCCAGCACGAGATATCCATGGCACTGCCTTTTATCAGTCTGGCATCAATCTGGCCATCGGCATGGGCTACAAGTGTAGCATCCGGCTCTATGATTGTGATAGCATATTCTTCATGAATAAGGCGCTTGGCCAGATAAAGACCAACTCCGCCAAGCCCGAGGATTAAAATTTTTTCCGCCGAAGCTGTTTTTTTTCGAAACATAAGATTTTCCCGTCAATTGAAAAGTGTATTTTGCTGGACAGTGATGGCCGGCGACTGGAAATTTTACTCCTTTGAAGCAGGAATTGCAATTTTTGTGCTAGCCCGCATTTCTCATCAGTTCAGGCGGTGTCATATTCAAAGTTTTTGGTAGTGAACGATAATAAGCTATGTTTACTGCCAAAATACTGCAGGAGATGACATTGCCTGGGCTGATCTTTGATGAACGTTGTGTAAATTTGTCAAAATCCTACTGTTTGCTTAACATATTGAAATGAAGTAACAACAGCTCAATTGACACAATTTTCATGAGAAATTCGGGCTAGCCCGGAATCTCTTTCCTACTCGTTTCCATTGGGTGGTAATGAACAAAGACCCTTCTCATGTACTCTATCTCTGCCAGTAATGTTGTTTCCACCAGGGTAGCTATCCGGTCACCTTCTGCAACGGTCAGTTCGGGAGAAATTCCAATTGTTATATTGATAACCATATACTGACCGAACCTGTGGCCATGTATCTCCTCAATATCAAGTGGTTCGTCAATTTTTGCCAGTTTTTCACGGATGGTTTCACAGAGTTCCTGACCAGGGAGGGTGTTCATGAGGTCTGCAGCAGACTCACGGATGATTTCAATTCCGGTATGGAGGATAATAAGTGACACCAGGCCGCCTGCGAGAGGATCAACCCAGAGAAAACCCATGCGGCTGAAAATAATACCGATGCTGGCCGCCATGGCGGAAAAGATGTCATTGCGATGGTCTGCTGCCAGGGCCTGGACAACATTACTTGAAGTCTGTCTGCTAATATTATATGTCCAGAAGCTGAGCCAGATCTTGAGTAGTACTGTAAACAGGGCAATCCAGAGTGTCAGCTCTGTTGCGCCAAGGGAACTGTCTGTCCGGGTGGACAACTCATAAACTTTGTTGATTGATGCCCAGAAGATAGATATTGCGGTGGTGATGACAAAAGCGCCTACCACAACCGCTGCAATGGACTCAAGGCGGTCATGACCGTAAGGGTGCTCCTCATCGGCTGGTTTGCCGGAAAAGCGCATGAATATTCGTACTACGATACCATAGGCTACATCTGAGGTAGAGTTGATACCGTCAGCCAGGAGTGCGGGACTGTGGCCTATAATGCCCACACCTGTTTTCAGGATGGCAAGAAGTGTATTGGCAATAAGCCCCAGGTTAACTGCCAGGATGGTTTTCTTGTGTCTTTCCGCTACAGTCATTTTGATTTTTTATGATTCTGTCATAATTTGATAAACTCGTAAAAAGTCTCCCGCGCCGTCATTCCCGCGTAGGCGGGAATCCAGAAGGTATTGAAATAACTAGATCGAAGTCTACGCTTATCTTTCGCCTGCGCGGGAATGACGGGATAACGAAGAATTCGATTTTTTACGACGCCATCATAATTTGATGAACTCGTAAAAAGGTCGATTGCCGCTATAGATGGCTAAGTTTAAAAGTTTGATATACAAGGCGTAGTGTTTTTGGCAGGTTCTCGGCTATACATGCGGTATGCCGGGGTCCTGTCAAAAACCTACAACGCAGGAGATCGGACTTTTTACGACGGCATCATAATTTCAGAGTGCTGTCATTATTACCGGCGTCTTCAAGTTGCCATTTTTCCTTTAAATAGTGTATTCCGGCATGGTTGGTAAGATCAAGCTGGATAGGAGTGATGGAAACGTGACCATCTGCCACAGCATGGACATCGGTATCTTCTTCAGGATCGGGAACCGGGGTTCCGCCACCAATCCAGTAATGCTTATTTCCTCCCTGGTCAAGGGTTTCCCTGATCGCATTTTGCCAAAGTCTTCTTCCCTGTCTGGTCACCCTGATTTTTTTATACTTGTTACCATTTGGCACATTGATGTTGAGCAGGGTGTTTTCCGGCAGGGAGTTCTGCATGATTTTTTTGGCCATGCATCTGGCAATTTGTATGGCGGAACGGAAATCATATGGTGGTTCTCCTGCCACGGAGATGGCCATTGAGGGTATTGAATACATGGTTCCTTCAATAGCGGCGGAAACCGTTCCCGAATAGGAGATATCATCACCAAGGTTTGCCCCTGTATTTATCCCCGAGACCAGTAAATCAGGCTGTTCAACAAGGATTTTTTTCAGAGCTACAGCTACACAGTCCGTCGGCGTGCCATCTACTGTATACTTATCTTTCGCCAGCTGAATTACCCTGAGCGGACGATTCATTGTAAGGGAGTGGGAAACTGCTGAATTATCCCGATCAGGTGCAACGATTACACTCTTGCCAAGCTCTGACATTGCCTGTTCTAAAGCCTCAATTCCCGGGCTGTGAATACCGTCATCGTTGGTTATAAGGATTGTTTTCATGGGATTTCCGGATTTGAACTGGAGAGAAGGTTCCAGGTGGGGTTGTTGCAGAACACGGTATGATATCATGAACAAATCACTTGACGCAATAAGAGTTTCCCAATATATCCAATTATCGGTTATTCTCTGTACAAAGAAAAGTAGGAGCCACAGGGTTGTCATCCCCGCGTAGGCAGGGATTCAGTTGCGAGTAGGATTTCTGCAAGGGAATGATGAAATAAGCAGTTGAGTTTCATACGGAATCAGAAAATAAATATTAAAATATACCAAAACCAGGGAGATAAAAATGAGTACCAATTATTTTAATACGCTGTCATTGCGCCGCCAGATTGAAGAGCTTTCGAAATGTCGTTTGATGGATTCTTCTGAGTTTGATGGCGTAGAGGCCTTAAAGGGCAAAAAAATCGTTATAGTGGGTTGTGGGGCTCAAGGGCTAAATCAGGGCCTCAATCTTCGAGACAGTGGTTTGAAAGTTTCGTACGCATTGCGGGAGTCTGCAATTTCGGAAAAACGGCAGTCGTGGAAAAACGGCACGGAAAATGATTTTGTTGTCGGTACCCATGAAGAGCTTATTCCCAAAGCAGATCTGGTGATCAACCTTACACCTGACAAACAGCATACCAACGTTGTTTCCACCGTAATGCCACTTATGAAACAGGGGGCATGCCTTTCCTACTCTCATGGCTTCAACATTGTTGAGGAAGGTATGCAGATCCGCGACGACCTCACTGTTATAATGGTGGCACCTAAATCACCCGGAACGGAAGTGAGAGAGGAGTATAAACGTGGTTTTGGTGTACCGACCCTTATTGCCGTACATGGTGAAAATGATCCCAATGGCGTCGGCTGGGAACTTGCAAAGGCCTATTGCTGCGGCACCGGGGGAGATAAGGCTGGTGTCCTGGAATCCTCGTTTGTGGCCGAAGTCAAGTCCGACCTTATGGGAGAGCAGACTATTCTCTGCGGCATGCTGCAGGTTGGGTCCCTGCTCTGTTTTGACAAAATGATGGAAAATGGGATTGATTCCGGTTATGCCGCAAAACTGGTACAAAAAGGCTGGGAGGTTATCACTGAGTCCCTGAAGCATGGCGGTATCACCGCAATGATGGACAGGTTGTCGAATCCAGCGAAGATAAAGGCAGCTGTCCTGTCGGAGGAGTTGAAAACTATTCTTGAACCTCTCTTTGAGAAGCATATGGATGATATCATGTCAGGATATTTTTCCAAAACCATGATGGAAGACTGGGCGAATGATGATGCCAATCTCCTTAAATGGCGCAGGGAAACCGGAGAAACAAATTTTGAACAGGCAGAGGTAACCGGAGATGAGATTGCCGAGCAGGAGTACTATGATAACGGTATTCTTATGGTGGCAATGGTTAAAGCGGGAGTTGAGATGGCCTTTGATACTATGGTTTCCTCAGGTATCAAGGAGGAGTCGGCTTATTATGAGTCTCTGCATGAAGTACCGCTTATTGCCAATCTCGTTGCCAGGAAAAAACTGTATGAAATGAACGTTGTTATTTCGGATACCGCCGAGTATGGCACCTATCTTTTTGCCCACGTCGCAATTCCACTGCTTCAGGATTTTATGAAAACTGTTGATTCCGATATGATCGGTAAAGGCCTTGACCTTAAGGACAATGGTGTAGATAATATTGATCTGATCCAGGTGAATGAATCGATCCGCTATACCACCATCGAGATGATAGGGGAGGAACTTCGTTCTGTTATGAGTGCAATGAAGCCTATTATGTAAAATATCTGCTGGTTCTATGGCCAGAGCAGTGATCAGTGATGAAGGATCGTTGAGATATTATATCTTCCGGTCCTTTTTTTTGTCAATAATATCATAAGATATCCGGCTACAAGAAAACACTGGAGATCTGGGAGCAGGAGAAATATGGAGAGTAAGGCAGGATATGAATGGGAGGCTGGGGGATGGATGACGATCTGGGCAATTCTATTTATTTTCCTGGTGAGTACTGGTCCGGTACAGGGGGGAACAGAGAATTCAGGGATCAAAAGTGATTCGTCTCAGCTGCAACCGGGGCTGGCAACAGTGTATATTGAAAAAAAATACCGAAACGTTGATCAGGTACCCACAGGAGAGGCTGCACATAAGGCGGGATATCAGGGCAAGCCCGTTCTACTGCTAAATCACTTGTCCGGCAAGGAAGAGTTTGTCTTTGACAGTGGCCGCAGCCAGGGGGTTGCCATGGTTATGACCGGCTTTCTGCATCTGGAAAAAAAAGGCACTTACCGCTGGCAGGCTTTGGCTAATGACGGAATTCGCATGTTCATCAATAACAAGATGATATTTGAAGATCCAAAAGTACACAAGGACAGGTTAACCCCCACAGGTACGATACAGGTTAACGAAATCGGCTGGTACCCGGTGAGTATTATCTATTTTCAGCGTAAGGGGACTGCGGCCCTTAAACTCTACTGGCAGCCACCGGCAGCAAAGGAGTTTAGTCTGGTACCGGCAGAGGTTTATTGGCATTAAAGTTTCCTGTTCCGTCATTCCCGCGCAGGCGGGAGATAGCGTATACTTCGATCTAGAATATGTTGGAATAACAAGAAAAATTACTAAGATACTAAAAGGAAAATCTATGAAAAATGTAATCCTGGCACTCTTTTCCATAGCCCTGGTATTGATGCTTGCGGGGTGTGGTCCAAAAGCAAAGATCACCTCTTCCTGGGTTGACCCGTCACAAAAGAGCTATGCTGCCAACGATATACTGGTGCTTGGAATGAGCAGGAGTGAGCCTGTTCTGAAATTATGGGAGAATGTCTTTGTCGATCTGTTTACCAAGACTGATATTCGCACTATGGCAAGCTATAAGGTAATCGGAAATGTTCCCGATCCGGATCGAGAGATTATCGAGGCTGCAATTAAAAAAACAGGGGCTTCTTCTGTTCTCATCACGCATATGGTGGACAGTAAATCGGAAACTCAAACTTATCCCGGGTCTGTCCACTTTCTACCGGGGGGCTTTTATGGGGGGATGTATGGGTACTATGGTCATACATACCAGGCAGTATACACGCCGCCGTCGAATCTTACCCGTACTGTTGTTCGGCTGGAGACCAATCTTTATGATGTTGCAACTGCCGGTCTCATCTGGAGTGCACAGTCAGAGGCTATTAATCCAAAACTTCTGAGAACAGATTTTGAACGGATTGCCGGTTTACTGCTGGCGGATATGAAAAAGAATGGAGTGGTGCGATGATCCACAGTAAAAAAATGAGAAAAGTCAGGGTTGTTATAAAAATGTAAGGTTAGCGGTGTAATCTATCGTAAATTCAAAAAAGATGTCACACGCGGGCGCCCTGCAACTCTATTTTGAATTTCTTAATGCGGCACAAATGATGCCGTTATTCTGAAACTAAACAAACCTGAATCAATCAGAAGGAGAAAAGTATGAAAATTGTAAGTGCTCTTATGGCAGTTATTTTTACCTGCGTCCTTGGTTTTTCCACTCTTCCCGGTGAGGTGTACGCGAAATCGAACAGTGGTAAAGCGACGACGGAAGAAGTCGTGAATAAGAAGAGTACAGCTAAAAATATTGATATTAACAGTGCGAATAAAGAAACTTTGACGCAGATTCCGGGGATCGGTCCCAAAACCGCAGACTCTATCCTCACATATCGTAAGGCAAACGGCGAATTTACGAGCGTGAATGATCTGACGAATGTGAAAGGCATTGGAGATAAAAGCCTTGCTAAAATGAAACCGTTTTTGAAAAAAATTTAACACTGCTTTCTAAAACAGTCAGTACTTTTTACCATATGCCGGAATCACCTGAATCGGGTGATTCCGGTTTTTTGAAAATACTTTTCTGTACCACCATCCTATTCTCGCTGTTTTCTTAACTTGTATATTCCCTGAATCCTATAAAGTATTTGTGTTTCATCGGTAATTCTCATATCCTGCAATGGGATCAAATACTTTTCCAAAAAATGAACTACAGTTTTTTTATCGGGGTTAGGATCAGTTTCCTGCGGTTTATTGCCTATGGTGCCCCGATTAATTACTATGTTAACAGTTTTTATCGCCATGGTGTTTGTTTGGCTGAGATATTATGTGCTTGGAGGATAGTGAAAATTTTGGAAAAAGCATCAAGAACAATCTTTATTGAACAGGTTCGTCTGCTGTATGTCAATTCGATGGCACCGATCCTGGTTTCCGTGGTGGTCGCTGCTGCGCTGTACTGGTCACTGCGGACCATTGGCAATATAAGGGTTCTCACTGTCTGGTTTACTCTATTTTTCACCGTTTCTGTTGCCAGGATCTGGTTGCTGCTCCTTTTTAAAAAACAGAGGGCAGAGTCAGAGCATGACAAGATGAATCGCTGGCACAACTTTTTTTTGATAGGCACGTATGGAGCTGCTATCTTATGGGGAGCGGTGTCCTTTTTCTTGTTTCCCGATAGTCAATCGCATCAGATGGTGCTCTTCCTGATTGTAGTAGGCATGGCCGGAGGTGCTATTTCTTCGCTCTGCCCCAGTCTCCCTGCTGTGTCGGGTTTTTTATCCCTGATACTTATCCCTTTGGTATTCAAAATGATGCTGCTGGGCAGCGATAATTCGTTGTTCCTCGGCGTGTTGATACTGCTTTTCTGGGCGGTCACCATTAGCGGATCCTTTAAAATAAACGCCAATATCCGAGAAAATATCCAGTTGCGTCTGCAGAGTGTTGAGCGGGAAAAAATTATCAAGGCCAATGAAGAGCGTTACCGGCATATTTTCAGTAACGCCCCCCTGGGCATATTTCAATATGATAGAGAAAGTATCATCGTCGACTGTAATGATGCCTTTGCAGATATCATTGATTCTTCAAAGGAAATACTTGTCGGTTCATCTATGCTTGCCACGTTAAAGGATCGGGGAATGCTGAGTGCCATCAAGGACTCACTGGCAACCGGCAAAGGATATTTTGAAGGTGATTATAGCTCTGCCACCAGCCAAAAAATCTCTCCTGTCCGGGTCTTTCTCAAAGCCATTACATCTTCGGATCAAGCCATTACCAGTGGGGTCGGTATTGTTGAGGATCTGACTGAAAAAAAGTTTTCTGAACAACAAATACAATACCATACCACCTATGATTCTTTGACCGGACTGCCAAATCGTCGACTGTTGCTTGACCACCTCAGTAATGAGATTTCACGTGCAGGCCGGTATGGTCATTATGGAGCGTTATTATTTATCGATTTAGATAATTTTAAAACGGTAAATGACTCACTGGGGCATTCCGTGGGTGATGAATTGCTGAAACTTGTGTCGAAGCGCATTACTGATAGTCTCAGGCAGGAAGATAGCGTCGCCAGGATGGGGGGAGATGAGTTTATCATCATTCTTACCGAACTGGATGAAATAATTGAGTTTGCTGCCGATAAGGCGAGGGAGATTGCAGAGGAGATCAGCTACTGTATCTCATGCCCCTGCCAGATCGAGGGACGGGAGTTGTGTATTACACCGAGTATCGGAGTGTCTCTTTTTCCAAAACCTGGAATAAAGAGCGGCGATATTCTAAAACAGGCTGATACGGCCATGTACAGAGCCAAGGCCGCAGGTCGCAATGAAATCCGTTTTTTTCTGCCCAGTATGCAGGATGCGGCGGATGAACGGCTTCGAATTTACATGGAAATCCGAAAGGCGCTCGATAACGATGAACTTGTTATCTATTACCAGCCCCAGGTAGACAAATCGGGAGAGATAGTTGGGGCTGAAGCACTGTTGCGCTGGCATCATCCGGAAAGAGGGTTGATCCCTCCCGGTGATTTTCTGCCGATAGCAGAAGAAACTGGGATTATGCGGGATATCGGTCGATGGGTATTACGATCGGCCTGCCATCAAATTAAAATATGGCATGACGCCGGAAAACTCGAAGATTCGCATATTATTTCCGTTAATATCAGCAGCAAAGAATTTGGCGCACCTGATTTCGTTGATATGGTAATCACCATTCTTGAAGAAACCGGAGCCGCACCGGATCATCTGGGAATCGAACTCACTGAAAGCAGCCTTATTTCCACAGGCGGAGATATCGTTAAAAAAATGATGACATTGCAGGGCCAAGGGGTCAAATTTTCTGTTGATGATTTTGGTACCGGTTACTCATCACTGAGTTATTTAAAGAGCCTTCCGCTGAATACCCTCAAGATTGATCGTGCTTTTGTCAATGACATCAAAGACGCCGGTCAGGATATAGTGCTGGTCGACACCATAATCATGATGGCCAATAACCTGGGAATGGCTGTTATTGCTGAAGGAGTGGAAACTGAGCAGGAGTTACTCTACCTTGGCACAAGAGGCTGCATAGTTTACCAGGGGTATTATTTTAGTAAAGCTGTTGCCGTTGAAATTTTTACCGAAATGCTTGAATCCGGTAACAGCAATCTTGCCGCCAAACAACTTTCCTGAGTTTATCTGAAGATCATTTTTGCTCAACTGGATATTTGGAGTCAAACCACTCCTTCCAGCCGCCTTTGAGTGCATATACCTTGCTGTATCCTTCACCGATGACTTTCCGTGCCACCCTGGCACTGGTGTATTCACTGGGTCAGGCACAGTAGAGTACTAGAGTTGCATCTTTCGGGTATTTTTCAATAAGGGAAGGGTCAAAGCCCTCCATGCGCACGGCATCCTTTATTTTAAATTCACTTGACTTCCAGTCCCTGCCTATACGAACATCGAGGATCACCAGGCCATCTGAACCGAGAAGTGATTTCAGCTCATCTTTGTCTATGGTCGGCACTGAAGCGGCAAAAATAGAAGGTGCAGTCAGAAAGGAAAGAACGAGAAGCAAAACAACAATTTTTTTCATGATAATTCTCCGTGGTAAGGCAAATGTTTTTATTGTGAGGTTTGAGAGAAACTACTTGTCTCAAAGCTAATGCATCAATCTCGATGAGGCAAGTTAATGCAGTGAGTTTGCGTGTATTCCTAATCAAATAGATGGACAGGCCAGGTCTGTTTCATAAAACTATTGCGTCAAACCTCGTTGTTTTGTAACGTTACCAAACACGCCTCCTCACCTTTCCCTTAATGGGTGCAACGATGCAGACACAAACCTCCGGAAGCTCCTCTAACCAGCCGCCCTCAGTTAAATCATCGTTTGAAAATCTCGGAAGTTCACTCCACTTAAAAATTCAAAATTATACTGATCTGAAGGCAATACTTGAGCTGGATGAAGCCCTCTGGATTGCAACCACGGCACCAGTTTCAACCATTAAAATTAATACTGATTTTCTCAATTTCCTCGATACGGATGAGGATAAACGTATTCGCTCAGAAGAGATTAAAGATGGTATTCGTTTCCTTCTGAAACATCTTGTGGACTATTCAGGTATCCAAACCGATAATCTGAACGTATCTCTTGCAGCAATTAATACCGAAACAGAGATGGGGGAAAGGATCCATTCTTCGGCACTGAAAGTTCTTAAAAGGCTTGATAAAGGGGAGCAGTCGGTAAACTTAAGTCAAGTGGAAAAAGTGAAAAAAGAAGTTCTTGAAGGAGGGCTTGATCAGGCCGGTATTGTTTTACCGGAAGCTGCTGAGAATAAAAAAATAGATCAATTTATAAAAAATATTTTGTGTACTGTGGGAGGGAAAAAACATCCCAATGGTAAAGATGGCGCTGATACGGAAAGTCTGGCCACCTTCATGGAAGAGTGCCGCCAATATATTGACTGGCAGCGGCAGGCTGGAGAAGTAGACGCCGACGTGGCAACAGAAATTCTTCCCCTTGGTAAAGGTACTGCCGAAGGATATGCGCTTTTCCATTCCCTTGTGAAAAAACTGATTCAATATTTCCTTCTCTGTAATATCAAACGACTCAACCCGGAATTGCTCGCTCGTGCCCTGGAGACTCCGGAGGCAAACGCGGCTCTTAATCTTATAAACATTGAAGAGGCAGAATCATATCTGGAAAACGCGCCCCTCAGCCTCCTCAACAGCGAAGGTGTGCTGGATTTAACAGGTGAGATAAACCCCTATTTTCACAAAAATATAGGGTCATTTACAGAGAAGGTAATCAAGCCTTTGCTTGGTGATCAGGTGCAAGCCATTGATAAACAGTCAGTACAGAAACTGCAGAAAATTTTTGAACCTTTTGTCAATTGGACTGATAAAAGGCCGGAGGTGACAGTCGATACTATTGGAGCATCAACTGTGCAGGAATATCTGACCGATTCATCTTACCAGCAAGTCCTTGAAGATCTTATAGCCAGAAGTCATAAGACGGCCTTTGTCCTCGACAATATACGAGAACTCGAGCGATTACTGCTCTACCAGGCATACATGCTGCCTCTGGTGAACAGTTTTGTCAGTTTTCCCAAATTATATGATACTGAGCAGCGGGCTCTGTTTGAAGAGGGCAGTCTGATCATGGATGGCAGACATTTTACCCTGGCGGTAAAGGTCGAAGATAGAGAGCACCATATTGAAACCTGTAAAAGCAGTAATATATTTATCATCTACTGCGAACTGTTCGGCTCGGACGGGGAAAAGGCATATGAAGTTGCTGTGCCGGTAACGTCAACCAACCGAGGCAACATTCGCCTGAACAAATGGGGAATATTTAATGATATTGACGGCAATGAACTGCATGCCAGAGTTGTTGATATTGTAGAAAATCCAATTAGTATTTCCGAGGCGATGGTTGAACCTTTTGTTCGCATCAGCCGCGCTTTTTTTTCACGTCTCGAAGAGTTTTCTTCTGCAGCGGAAGAGAAAATTTTTCAAAAAGGAGAAAAATCAAAGGATAAGAAAAAACAGGATGCATTCTCCGGCGGGATGCTTGCAGGAGGAGGATTTGCTGTAGCTGCTCTCGGCTCTTCATTTGCCTTTATCACCAAAACCCTGGCTGGTTTAAGTGTAAAAACAGTACTTTTTGCTCTCCTGGTTTTTGGGGGCCTGATAGCCATACCGGCAGGAATAGCCGCCTATTACAAATTGTCCAGAAGAGATTTAAGCACCATCCTGGAAGGGTCCGGCTGGGGAATTAACTCAAGGATGAAGCTTACCAAGGCTCAGGCAGCTCGTTTCACTTATCGTCCAGACCATACTTAGCCTGGTTGTTATATTAGCAGCAGCCGGACGGGGACTTGCCGCGAAATCTGCTGATCCAGCTGTTGATGATATACGTCGCGCAGCCACAGCCGTCATCAGGATTAACGTAGATAGCATCCACCGGACAGTTTGTGGCGCAGGCACCGCATTCCATGCAGATATTCCGGTCGACGATTTGAGCTTTGCCGTTCCGAACTTTGAAAATGCGGTGAGGACAGACCTCCTCGCAGTTGCCGCACCCGATGCATTTCTCCTCCGATAATCGTAAAATTGCCGTATCATCAAGATATCTGAAGCCTTTCATTGCTTTCCCTCTCAATACAATGTGAATTAGATTGTATGGTTGACACGCGTAAGAATTTGAGAGTCTGCCAACCACAAAATCTTACGGTTAACACAATTTCCGAGGTATAATGATATCAGGGTGTTAC